>Ga0181526_10000101_pt1 | contig 86289 bp, 82 predicted proteins | sample PEATcosm2014_Bin_35_FD_119750 | JGI IMG/M metagenome (GOLD analysis project Ga0181526, IMG submission 119750) | Peatland microbial communities from MTU Mesocosm Facility, Houghton, MI, USA - PEATcosm2014_Bin06_30_metaG | ecosystem: Environmental > Terrestrial > Soil > Wetlands > Peat | place... | reverse complement strand
CGTGCAGACAGGTCAGATACACCACCGTATCCCGGAATAGTCTGTCCTTCTCGCCAGCCGCGCCGATCTGCGGTCCGAATTGCGCCAGGTCGGGTTGCACCTCGATCTCCCAAACCCGCTTGCCGTTCAGAAACACCACGTGCGCATCGCCGTAGAGCTGCGGCTTTCGTCCGAGCCAATAGATACGCACCCGCGCTTCATTCTCAGCGCCGGCCGGCGCGAACCGCAATCCGCTCCCGCCGGCTTTCTGCCAGGCCTCCAGCGCCCAGCTTGCCAGTTCCGGGTCGGCCGCGTTGCAGCCGGAGCGCGCCGACGCATCCGCGGTGCAAGGCTCAATCCAGTAGTTGTAAACCTCCGCGGCGTGCAACGTCGCCGCCGGCCGCACCGCCATCGCCCACAGCATGCAGGCCGCGCAGAGCCGCTTCATGGCCGCCCGGATCGGACCTCCATGCGCTCGCCGGCCAACTGCCGCACCAGCCCTTCCAGATCGGACACGCGTTGCGCCAGATCCTCGATCGCCTGCCCTTCCGGATCTGGCAGGCTGCCGTGCTCCAGCACGCCGTTCTCGCCGCGCGTGCGCACCACGCGCCCCGGTACGCCCACCACCGTGGAATTATCCGGCACGGGCCGCACCACCACCGAGCCCGCGCCGACCTTCACGTTGTCGCCGATGCGAATCCCGCCCAGGATCTTAGCACCCGCGCCCACCACCACGTGATTGCCCAGCGTGGGGTGGCGCTTGCCTTTCTCGTTGCCCGTGCCGCCCAGCGTCACTCCCTGATACAGCAGCACGTCGTCGCCAATCTCGGCGGTCTCGCCGATCACCACACCCATGCCGTGGTCGATAAAGAACCGCCGCCCGATGTGCGCGCCCGGATGAATCTCAATCCCCGTAACGAACCGGCTGATTTGCGAGATCGCCCGCGGCAGCAGTGGAACCCGCACGCGATACAGTTTGTGCGCCAGGCGATGCGCCAGGATGGCATGAAATCCGGGATAGCAGAGCACGATCTCGATCGCGCTTTTGGCCGCGGGATCCTCGCGGAAAATCGTGTCGATCTGCTCTTTGATCGCCCGGAACATACAGTCACTCGTATCGTAATGCTTCGGTCGGATCCACGCGTGTGGCGCGGCGCGCCGGCAGGTAGCTGGCCAGCGCCGCGATGGCGGCGAACAGCAGCGCGCTGGCGGCGAAGCTGGCCGGATCGGCGGCGTCTGTTTGGAACAACAGGCCCGACATTAGCCGCGTGAGCGCCAGCGACGCCACCGTTCCGATCGCCAAGCCGGCCAGCGCCAGCGCCAGGCCTTGCCCCACAATCATGCGCAGAATGTCGCGCTTCGCCGCGCCCAGCGCAATGCGGATGCCCATCTCCCGCGTGCGCTCGGCCACCGAATAAGCGATTGCGCCATAAAGCCCCACCGCGGCCAACGCCAATGCCGTCGCCGAGAACACGCCCAGCAGAAACACGCTGAAGCGTTGGGGCGCCGTGGATGTGGCCAGCACTTCTTCCATGGTATTCACCGCCGTCACCGGCTGGTCGCGATCCACCGCCGCTACCGCCGCGCGCGCGGCCGCCGCCCAATGGCGCGGATCGCCCGCCGTACGCAGAATTAGATTCATGGAAGCCCACGGACGCTGCGAAAATGGCACGTAAACTTCCGCTTCGGGCGCCGCCGCCAGGCTGAGGTTGTTCACATCCGCCGCCACCCCCACCACTTCCGTGGGCTTGACCATGCGCCCCATCAGCAGGTGTTTGCCAATCGGATTCTCATGCGGCCAGAACCGGCGCACCAGGGTCTCGTTGACCACCGCTACCAGCGGTGCATCGGCGTTATCGCCATCGCCGAACTCCCGGCCCTGCCGCAGCGCCACGCGCAGCGTGCGAAAATACGCCGGACTCACCATCTGAATCGCCAGCACCGGCCGCGCAGCCAGCGCAACATCCGGCTGCCCTTCCACCAGCACCGCCGAGAATCGCACGGGCCGCACGGGCAGCGCGGAGCACACCGCGGCGGATTCGACACCGGGCATGCCCGCCACCCGCTTTACCATCTGGTCGTAGAACGCGGCCATCTGGGGCGCTTTCGCATAGCGCGCGGGCGGCAGCGAGATACTCATGGTTAGCACGTTGCGCGCGTCGAAACCGGCGCTCACGCTACGCAGCCGCACGAAACTGCGGATCAGCAGACCGGCGCCCACCAGCAAGATCATGGAGAGCGCCACTTGCGCCACCACCAGCGCGCCGCGTGCACGATTGCGCCGCCGTCCGCCGGCCGATCCGCGCCCTTCGGACCGCAACACCGGATTCAAATCCTGCCGCGAAAGCTGCATCGCCGGAAACAGTCCGAACAGCACTCCGGTAACCAGCGAGAGACCCGAGGTGAATGCGATCACCCGCCAGTCGATGCCAATCTCCTCCACGCGCGGCAGGCTTCCCTGTCCCAGCGCGGCCAGCGCTTGCGTGCCCGCGGCGCTCAGCGCAATGCCTAGCGCGCCGCCTGCCACTGCCAGCAGTATGCTTTCGGCCAGTAACTGCCCGATCAACGCCGTGCGCCTGGCGCCCAGTGCCGCGCGAATGGCGATCTCTTTGCGCCGCGAGAGCGCGCGCGAGAGAAGCAGGGCCGCCACATTGGCGCAGGCGATCAGCAGCAGCAGGCCCACCGCGCCGCACAGGATCAGCACCGCCGTGCGCACGTGCGCGACGGTCTGCTCCTGCAAGTCCCGCGCCCGAACGGCCATCGCCGGATCGGCATCCGGCATGCCCGGATTCTCGCGCTTATACTGGCGGTCGCGGACGTCCATCTCCGCCTCCGCCTGCCCCGCGCTCACCCCCGGCGCCAGGCGCGCCACCGCGGTCAGGAAGCCTACACCGGCGCGGATCTGTGCCGGCGTAGTAATGTTCAAATCGAAAACCCGCGGCGCCCAGAGGTCCACCTCCGCACCCAGCGGAGCGAAATGAAAGCCGCGCGGCAGCACCCCAATAACGGTGTAAGGCGTCGCATCCAGCGTGATATTCTGTCCGGCCATATCCGCGCGCGCGCCAAACGTGCGCGTCCACAGCGCGTGGCTGATCAGGCACACACCCTGCGCGCCGGCCTGGTCTTCTTCCCGCAGGAACGCGCGGCCCAGCGCCGGGCGCACGCCCAGCACATCGAAGAAGTTCCAGGACACGCGCGCCGCGGAAAGCTGCTCCGGGGCGCCGCGGCCGGTCAGGTTGAAGTTCTCGCTGGTAAACGCTGCGAATCCGGAAAACGCGCGGCTTTTTTCGCTCAGGAAGGTCGCGCGCGGGAACGAAAGCGGGCGGATGTCGCCCGCCGCGCCCGCCTTCTCCGCATAAACCAGTACCAGCCGCTCGGGGTGCGCGTAGGGCAGCGGCCGCAGCAGCAGCGCGTTGGCTACGCTGAAAATGGCGGTGTTTGCGCCGATGCCCAGCGCCAGCGTGGCGATGGCCACCAGCGCGAAGCCCGGACTCTTCCAAAGCACGCGACAGGCGTAATGAAGGTTGCGCATGATTCCCATGCTCACACAAACTCAACCAAATCGGAAACACAGATGGACACGGATGCGCAGGGATTAACCCCGCGGCGAATCGGGTATAACCCAGGTTATACTAGGGGCATGAAGACCGCAGTGTCGGTACCCGACGACGTATTCCGTCAGGCGGAAGCGGCTGCCCGCCGCCTCCGGATTTCGAGAAGTCAATTGTACGCCACGGCGATTTCGGAGTTCCTGACCCGGCGTCAAGCAGATGCCGTCACTGAGCGCCTGAATGAGGTGTATTCGCGCCGGCCAGCGAAGGTGGATAGCGCATTGCATCGCGCCCAATTGAAATCCCTGGAAAAGGACTCCTGGTAGGGTGGACGTCGAGAGGGACGAGATTCAGCGGGGACAGATCTGGTGGGCCGATCTCCCCGGACCCCGCCGCTCCGAGCCTGGCTACCGGCGACCGGTGCTCGTGATCCAGGCGGAGTCTTTCAACCGTAGCCGCATTCAAACCGCAATCGTAGCCGTGATCACCGGCAACTTGGAACTTGCCGATGTGCCCGGTAACGTCCTGTTGCCCGCGCGCGCGACGGGTCTACCCCGCGACTCGGTCGCGAATGTCTCGCAACTCCTGACCCTCGACCGCAGTTTCCTCACCGAACACGCCGGCACCCTCCCGCCGCGCCTGCAGGGCTCCGTCGACGAAGGCCTGCGCCTTGTTCTGCAACTCTAGCCTGATGAGACGATTGCCCTGTGTTCGAGGTATCGACTGTGCGCTTAGGTGGCGCAAATGTCTCGAAACCGGTGGTGGCTCCGCCACCGGAGCGGGCCTACGAGGCCCGCGCAGGCTGCGAGCCTGCCCCACATCTGTGGTTCCATAGTGTTGTGGATAAATTCGTAATCGAAGGCGGCCCTCGTTTGCAGGGCGAGATCCCCATCGGCGGATCGAAGAACTCGGCCCTGCCCGCGCTGGCGGCGGCATTGCTCACCGATGAGCCGGTGACGCTGCGGCGCGTCCCCCGCGTGCGCGACATCCGCACCATGCAGCGGCTGCTTGTCGATATCGGCAGCCAGGCGGAAGTCGACGGCGAGATCCTCCGCCTGCACACGCCGCGCATCGTCTCATCGGAAGCTCCGTACGAACTGGTGAAGACCATGCGCGCCTCCAGCCTGGTGCTGGGGCCGCTGGTGGCGCGCACGGGCCGCGCGCGCGTCTCCCTGCCCGGCGGCTGCGCTATTGGCGCGCGTCCCATTAATCTGCACCTGCACGGCCTGGAGCAGTTGGGCGCGCGCATTCAGCAAGCCCACGGCTACATCGAAGCGGAAGCGGCGGAGGGGTTGCGCGGCGCCACCATCCACTTCGACCGCATCACCGTGACCGGCACGGAAGACCTGATCATGGCGGCCGTGCTGGCACGCGGCGAGACCATGCTGCGCAACGCCGCGCGCGAGCCCGAGGTCGCCGATTTGTGCGCGCTGCTGGCCAAGATGGGCGCGCAAATCGAGGGCGCCGGCACTTCCACCATTCACATCAGCGGGGTCGAGAGGCTGCACGGCGCCGATCACACCATCATCGCCGACCGCATCGAGGCGGGCACTTTTCTGATCGCCGGAGCCATCACCGGCGGCGACTTGAAGATCACCGGCTGCGTGCCCGAACACGTGGGCGCGCTGGTATCCAAGCTGCTGCAGGCAGGCGCGGAAATCACCCAGACGGATGCCACAACCGTGCAGATCCGCGCGCCCAAACGGCTGCGATCCGTGGATGTGACCACCGAGGAGTATCCGGGATTCGCCACCGATTTGCAGGCGCAGTACATGGCCCTGATGACCCAGGCGCAAGGCATCGCGATCGTGGTCGAGACCATCTTCGAAAACCGCTTCATGCACGCGCAGGAGCTGGCCCGCATGGGCGCCAACATCCGGCTGGAAGGCCGCCAGGCGATCGTGGCAGGGCCTTCGGAACTGACCGGCGCGGGGGTGATTGCATCTGACCTGCGCGCCAGCGCCTCGCTCGTTCTGGCGGCGCTGGCCGCACGCGGCGAAACGGTGATCGACCGCGTCTACCACATCGACCGCGGCTATGAGAAAATCGAGGCGAAGCTGGCGCGGGTCGGCGCGCAAATCAGGAGGGTGGAGTAAAGATGGTTCACAGTGAAGGGTTCCTCGCGATCGTCAACGACGCGAAGTCGCGCGTGAAGCAGATCGATATCGGAGGCTACCGGAAGATGCAAGCAGCCGGCGAACCGCACGTGCTGGTGGATGTGCGCGAGGATAACGAATGGGCCGCCGGGCACGCGGCCGGCGCGGTGCACCTGGGAAAGGGGATCATCGAGCGCGACATCGAGGCGCAGGTGCCGGATAAGGCCACGCGCCTGGTGCTCTACTGCGGCGGCGGGTACCGGTCCGCGCTGGCCGCCGACAACCTGCAAAAAATGGGCTACACCGACGCCATTTCGCTCGACGGCGGATGGAAGGCATGGCAGCAGGCGGGCCTGCCCGTGGAAAAGTGACCCCCGATCCTATCCTCCTCTTCCCCCACCAAAAGGCCTGGGAAACCTGGCTCGACGCCAACCAGACCACGTCGACCGGCGTGTGGCTGCGGCTGGCGAAAAAGGGATCGGCCGTCCAATCGGTGTCATACGGCGAGGCGCTGGAAGCGGCGCTCTGCTACGGCTGGATCGATGCCCAAAAGAAGCCTGAAAGCGAGCGGTTCTGGCTGCAAAGGTTCACTCCGCGACGGGACAAAAGCATCTGGTCGAAGGTGAATCGCGCAAAAGCGGTGGCGCTGATCGAAGCGGGCCGGATGCAGCCCGCGGGGCTCGATCAGGTGAAACGCGCGAAAAAAGACGGCCGTTGGGATGCGGCGTACGATTCGCCCGCCGGCGCCGAAGTGCCCGACGATCTGCAAGCCGCCCTGGATCGCAATGCGAAGGCCGCCGCGTTCTTCCGCACTTTGGACCGCGCCAATCGTTACGCCGTGCTGTGGCGCGTTCAGACGGCCAAGAAGGCCGAGACGCGCGCGGGCCGCATCCGGCAATTCGTCGAGATGCTGGCGCGTAACGAAAAACTGCATCCATGAACGCTGCGCCGCCACGCCACGTAGCCCAGCGCAATGACCTCCAGCCACCCGTGATCGCCGGAAGCGCAGCCACACCAGCAGCAGGATCAACGCCAGCACGTACATCGTAAGTAAATTGGAGGGCGGGCAATTATGCCCGCAGCCGGCTTTCAGCCGGCTCCGCGGGGCCAAAAGCCCCGGGGCGGCGCATGGCGCCGCCCCACGAGCCCTATCAAATGGCCAAGGTCCAGAGCGGGGCTTGAGCCACAAGCTGCTACAATGTTCCGTTCAATCGGAGGTTTCCTGGTGGCTGCGCTGAGGGCTCTTATGCGCGTGTTCAGCTATCTCTTTCACGGGCTGTTGACATTGTTCCTGCTGGCGATCTCACTCGTAGCATTGTCCAGCGGCCAGCCGTTGCAGCTGGAAATGCTGCCCTGGCAGGGCCAGACGCTCACCTGGTGGCTGCTCTCGGCCGCCCTGGCGGGTCTGCTGTCGGTCATCCTGGCGATCTGCCGGAAGTGGCGTTCACTGTTCTTCCTGTGGAGCCTCGCCGTGTTGGCCATGCTGGCCAAGGGATTCTTTTTCAGCCACTACTACTTCGCAGGCCCCCCGGAATTTCATCGCGCGCTGTACTTGACCGCCGGCGCCCTGATCGCGGCTTTCGGAGCCTGGTTTACGTTGCGCCGCGAGCCGTTGCGTTAGTTGACTACCCGGCGCGCTCTCAATGGAGCGATAATGAACCCGATGACTACTTCCGCTCGTCTTCGGACTATAGCCTTGCTTTTGGCTTTATCCATTGCTCCTTCGATCCGTGCCGAGCAGGGTATCCTCACGTTCGTGTTCGGCCCGAGCTCGCAGGAAGCGGCCCGGCAATCCGCGCACGCCGCGGCCGCCACGGCCCGTCATTGGCTGCAAACCGACGGCGGCGTGGTCGAAATCAGGCGCGCCGGCAGCCCCGACGCGCAACGCATGAACGCGGGCATGGGCGCCAAGGATTTGGAGCAGGCGTTTAACGACGCGGCGCTGGGCGCGCGCGAAGCCGATCCACCGTCGTTCCTGAACACGCTTGACGCAGCCGCCCAGACCGCGGCGCTCAGTCCCGGCACACGCATCGTCGTCGCGGTGCTGAACAGCCCTCCTTTCTCCAGCGATGGCGAGCGCGCCTTGGAACATCTTGCGGAAGTGTGCCAGGCGAAGTCGGTGCGAGTCCTGGTGTTGGATATCGGTGAATCGTCCAAGAGTGTGCCGAATGCCGCTCTTAACGGGCTGGCCACCAAGTCCGGCGGGGCGTGGATCCGTCAGGCCAGAGCTCTGGAACCGAACGTGACGACCGTCACGACGATGGCCCTCGAGCCGGACGAGGCGGCCTCCACGCCGCCCGCGGCTCAGCCCGCGAGCGTGGCCGCGGCTTCCGCGCCGCAGACGCCCGGCGCCATCCCCCGGTTCGAAATCCCCGTGCACATCCGGTTCATGCGCACCTCAGGAAGCGGATCGGTGGGCAGCGGCATGCTCGACCACGACACGGATTTCGGCGAAACCGCGATTCTGACCGCCTACAACGGGGCGGCCACGCTGGGTGTCGGTTCCTTCGAAATGTCCTACGAGGGCAACGACTCGCACGCACCCTTGCAAGGCATGGTGACCGTCGAATCGCCGCTCAACGCCCTCAAATTCGAAATAGAAGATAACACCAATACCTACCAGGCGCGGGCGCGCATCACTGCAACGGTACTGAACGCCAAGGGCGCGGCCATCTGGAGCGGCAAGAAAGAAGTCAATGTGCATGGGCCGGCGCGCAAACTGGACGAGCGGCGCGAAGGCAGCATGTACTTCATGCGCGCGGTGACGCTGGCCGGCCAGGGTCCCTTCACCTTGCAAGCTAAAGTAGAAGACTTGGTGGCCGGCACTTCGGGCGTGGTCGAGACGCCCCTGAAAACCAGCAAGAACGCACCGGGGTTGACGGCTACCGATGCCATGGTGGTGCGGCCGTTTAAGGGATCGGCGGATAAGTTTGAAGCCGACCAGGTGCTCAGCTACGAGGGAGACGCCTTGTCTCCCGTACTCGATCCGGTTTTCCGCGCCGAAAAGCCGATGGACTTACAGATTTACCTGAGGCTTTATCCGGATATCCACGGCTCTCCGCTCGATATGAGCATGGAGATTCTGCATGAAGGGCGCGTGGTGGCGCGCATGCCGCTGCCATTTAAGCAAGGTCTGGCGAAGCAGGCGCTCGAAGGCTCTTCCGGCGGGGCGGGCGGATCGCAAAACATTTCGGGCGGGCAGGCCAAGGAATTCCCGTACCTGGTGAATATGAAAGGCGCGAAATTCTCGCCGGGCGACTACCACGCGGTCATTTCCGTGCGGCAGGGCAAGAGTGTGCTCAAGCGCGTGGTCGCGTTCAAGGTGGTTGGGGATGGCTCCACGCAGACCGTGCAGGTGGCGGCGGTATCCAACACTGCGGCGGCTCCGCACGACGAAGCCGAAAACGCGCAAGTCGTACTTCCGGAAATCGAGCCGGCCACGGTCGATGCGACTGGCTTGAAAATGCGGGACGAAGAGCAGAAGCGCATGTGGGACGATGCCGCCAAGAACGCCATGGGATACCTCGATCACCTTCCGAATTTCCGGTGTCTGCAGGAGACCCACCGCTTCACCGCTCCCGTGAAGAGTCCGGACCAGCTCAAGGAGGCGGACTCCTTCAAGGACGCGCTGATGTACGAAGGCGGCAAAGTGCAGTACCAGAGAGTCGAGATCAATGGCGTCAAACCCGAGAACGCCGAGGCGGTTAACACCGGAATTCTCGCCCGCAACGAATTCGGTTCGATGCTCCGCGGTTTGTTCGACCCGGATGTCAACGCATCTTACAAGTGGGCCGGCCGCGCCATGGCCATGGGCGTGCTTTGCCAGGTCTTCGACGTCGAAGTATCCAAGGCCAAATCGAACTTCATGTTGAACTACGGCGGAAGGCGCGAGCTGGTCGGCTATACCGGGCATGTTTTCATCGACGAGGAAACTGGAATGGTGCGAAGGCTCACTATTCAGGGAGTCGGATTGGAGAAGGACTTCGGCCTGCAATCGCCCGCTCTTTCGCTCGACTATGGCATGGTGAAGATCGGCAAGGACGACTACCTGCTACCGTTGCGCTCCACGCTGCAACTGCGGCACGCTAAGGCCTTTGTTCGCAACGAGAGCGTGTTCCGCGGCTACCGTAAGTTCGAAGCGGAATCGCAGATCAAGTTCAACAACGATTAAGAAATCGAAATGTTTCGTCAGGCGCGATTTGTTAACATCATATTGTTACTGGCGCTATGCTAGCCACTTTGCTCCCCGTTGCTTTTCTGGCCGCGAACTCGGCCACCTCCCGCATGGTGCGCAGCCTTTTCGACGACACCTTTAGCGGCGTCCACCAACTGAGTTGGTTCGATTGGGCGATTCTGATTCCGTACTTCGCCATCCTGGCCCTGCTTTCGGTCTACGGCGTGCATCGCTACGAGATTATCCACACTTACTTTAAGCACCGCAAGAAGGCCCTTGGCGATCCGCCCATGCGTTTTGCGCAGTTACCTCCGGTCACCATTCAACTGCCCATCTTTAATGAACGATATGTCATCGAGCGGCTCATCGACGAGGTGACCCGGATCGAGTATCCCCGCGAGCTGCTGCAGATCCAGGTGCTGGACGATTCCACCGACGACACCGCCCCATTTGCCGCCGCGCTGGTGGAGCGCTATCACGCTCTTGGATTCCCCATCGAATACCATCACCGCAACAATCGCGAGGGCTTCAAAGCCGGCGCGCTGCAGGAAGGACTGAAAACTGCCACCGGCGAATTCGTGGCTATTTTCGACGCCGATTTCGTCCCGCCGCCGGATTTCCTGACGCGCACCATCCAGCACTTCGCCGACCCCACCATCGGCGTGGTGCAGACCCGCTGGAGCTACCTGAACCGCGATTACAGCTTCCTCACCGAAGTGGAAGCCATGCTGCTCGACGGGCACTTTATCCTGGAGCACGGGGCCCGTTCGCGCGCGGGCTACTTCTTCAACTTTAACGGCACGGCCGGTATTCTGCGCCGCAAGATGATCGACGACGCGGGCGGCTGGCAGCACGATACGCTCACCGAGGATTCCGACCTCAGCTATCGCGCGCAGTTGAAGGGCTGGAAATTCGTCTATATGCCGGGCCTGGAATGCCCGTCGGAGCTGCCGGTGGAAATGCACGGATTCCAGGTGCAGCAATCGCGCTGGGCCAAGGGGCTGACGCAATGCGCGCGCAAGCTGCTGCCCATGATCTTCCGCGCCGACATTCCGCGCCGCGTGAAGATGGAAGCGTTCATGCACCTGACGCCCAATATTTCTTATCCGCTGATGGTGGTGGTTTCGGCGCTGATGCTGCCGGTCATGATCGTGCGGTTCTACATGGGCGTGTGGCAGATGGTCTTTATCGATCTGCCGCTGATTATGGCCGCGTTTTGGTCCATCTCGGCGTTTTATGTGGTGGCGCAGCGCGAGCTTTATCCCAAGAATTGGAAGCGCTCGATTCTGCTGCTGCCCGTGCTGATGGCCGTGGGCGTGGCGCTCACTGTGATCAACACCCGCGCCGTGCTGGAAGCTTTGTTCGGCGTTACGACGGGGTTTGTGCGCACACCGAAGTTCGCCATCGGCGACCGGCCCATGAACCTGGAGCACAAGAAATACCGGGCCAAGAGCGGGCTGCTGCCGTATATCGAAATCGCGGTGGGCACTTACTTCGTGGCGATGATCGTGTTCGCCGTCGATACTTATAACTTCTTCTCGATTCCGTTTCTGCTGTTATTTGTAGCAGGCTATTATTGGGCCGGCTGGGGCACTCTGTATCAGGAACAACAGAGCCGTCTGCGCTGGCTGAAGCAGCGCCGTTTGGAATTGAAAACCGTGCGCTAAGCCGGCAACACCCAATTCATAGCGCCGCACTATTGTACTGTGAAGCTCGCCTTGGTGGTGAAGGTTCCCGCCGGGCGTGGTGATCGTGATCGGTCCCGTGGGGGCCCCGCGGGAACGGTGGCGTAGAGATAATTCGGGCCGCTGTTGGAAACCGTCGCCGCGGCCACGCCGTTGAAGTCTACGGCGGCGGAAAACGGATTCGACCCCCAGATCAGCACCTGCGTTCCTACCGAGCCCGATGGCGGCGTGAACTGCCGCGCCCGCGGCTTGGGCTTCGGCATGCCTGTGTCCAGGGCGAAGATCGTACCCCGCGTCTCGCGTACACTGGTAACTGCCGGACACCGCCCCGTTGTCCATCGCCAGCAGCAGAGTGTACTTGCCGGAAGTAGTTAGCCGAAACAACAAACCGTAGCCGTAGGGGCCGCCGTAGACATATCCCTGGGTGGCGCCGTACAGGTTGCCGTCGCTGCCCTCGATCTGGGAAGGCGGGCCGCCGTTGGGGAATGAGTAAAGCAACTTATATTCGCCTGACAGGGTGAGTCTGAAGACAGCGCCGGTTCCATTCGCGCCGCCGCTGGGTAGGATGCCATAAAGACTATCATCCCTGGCTTGAAGCAGAGAGGACGGGGGCATTCCGGCGAACGGAAAGGGTGCGGACGGAAACGTATAGAGTTCGCTGAACGAGCCGGACGGTGTCACGCGGTACACATATGTGGAGTTCCCTGAAGCAATGCCGTAATAGTTGCCGTCGGTGGCGTAGATCGCGTTGCTCACCGTTCGTTCGGTGGGGAATTGATAGAGGAGTGTCGCTGCACCGTTCAGGGCAACGGTGACTAAGCTCCACGGGACTTGGTTATGGGCGTTCGGTGCAGTCCCAAGGAAGGTGCTATTCGGAAGGCTCTGGCTTAGAACCGGAATTACCGCCTGAGGCGAGTAGGTGCGGACGCTGCCCGGCATAGAATTAATGGAGAATACGGTGGCCGGGTCAGCGCTGAACCGATCGGAGGAGTACGTCCGGCCGTTAGGCCCATTAACCATTGGCGAGTCGATATTGTAGTGCGTCGGGAAGGTTGCAAGTGTCGTTGTCACTCCCTGTGGAGTGACCGAGAATGCCGCTCCCTGGCCCGTGAGCGAGACCTTTCTGACCCCATAGAACACGCCCGGCGAACCCTCGGTCAGTCCGGTAGGCTGGCTGTATCCGCTCATTGGGGAGACGACCCTAAAGGTGGCCTCACCCTCAGCGCGAGGCGTGCCTCCGCCCAGCGCACGCAGTGCGACTGAGACGACTGCTAATCGACGGCGGACTCCCGTGGTGTTCCTTGTCATTAGCGCACTAAAGGAGGTCCAAAGTTGCATCGTACGCATACAGCTCGCCGCGCCACCGCGTTTCATTCTCTAAGGGGATGAGAAAGACTGACTGGCGCGCCAGTCTGTCGCTATGCGCCCGCGCGAATGGTCTTCGAACCGCGGCCGAACAGCGCCGCCTCAACGGCCTGCGGATTTCGCTCGATCACGGTCAGATAAGCGCGCGTCGCCCCATCCGGCTGCACGCGCCCTTGTTCCCACTCCTGCAGGGTCCGGTGGCTGAAACCATACCGCGCGGCAAACTCGGATTGCGACAGCCCGCCCTTCGCGCGAATCTTGCGCACGTCCACCGCCGGCGGCACATTTACCAGCCGCACGGGCAGAGAGATCTCACCGCGCGAGAAAGCCGCCGCCTCTTTGAGGCCGGCGACGACTTCGCGGCCCAGGCGGGTGCGCGTGGCCGGCCTAATCCCGGCGGAAGCTCTCGACAACCTTGCGGATTTCTTTTTTGTCGGCATCGGATAAATCCTCCTTCTCATTCTTGGCGTAGATCGTGATCAGAACCACGGCGTCCGACTCCATCCAGAAATAGTAGATCAAGCGCACGCCGCCCCTTTTCCCCATCCCAGGCCGGGACCATCGCGCCTTCCGCACGCCCTTGGTTCCAGCAACCACCGGATGTGCTTCGGGGTTCGCCGCGATGGCGTCCTCCATTTCAGTCCGGTCAACGGCTGGCAGCAGCTTGCGCACCTGTTTTTCGTATGTGGCGGTGGCAATAACTCTGATCTGCCGCATGTTTAGAGTATACGTGATTCACGTACACAATGAAAGGGCCAAAAGTACGATGCCTGCCGCCGCGCGCGCTCCCGGAACTACAGCCCGCTCAGCCGCCGCACCAGCGCCGCCATATCCAGCCCATGCCGGCATTCGAATTCCAGTTTGCCGATTTGATGATACTCGCGGTGTTGGGAAGGGTGCACGCCCCCCCACCAGCGCGTCCCCGGGAGGAGTTCCCCCCCAACTGGCGAAAACGCAGGCGATTCGATGCCGAGTACATCGACGAACCTGCTTGCGCGGAAGAATGCCGCTGCGCTTAGTGTTTATCGCGCCCGTGACAAGAGTCAAGCAAAATCGATGAATCTGTCGGACTCGCTCAAATTGTCCGGTTGTTTATTGACACTAAACTCTTGCTACACCAACTACCCCCACTGCGGGGCACTGATGCATAATTGGAGAGGTATGACCGTGGCTCAAATCGACATTCCGACGGCCCAGTTCGCCGATCTTTGCCGCCGCAACGGTATTCGCAAACTCACCCTGTTTGGCTCGGTGGTCACAGACCGGTTCACCGATTCCAGCGACATTGATGTCCTGGTCGACTTTCGGCCGCAAGAGCGGGTTGGCTTCTTCCGGCTTGCCGACATTGAAGAGGCGTTGCGCACGCTGTTGGGCGGACGCAAGATCGATCTGCGCGCACCCATGGATCTCAGCCGGTATTTTCGCGACCAGGTCGTGCGCGACGCGCTGGTCATTTATGCCGAATCCTGACACTGTCCGCTCCGCCACATGCGCGAGGCTGCGGCGTCCGCCCTGGAGATGGCAGCCGGGAGACCTCGCATCGGTGCTGCCGCGCTGGATGGGGCATTGGCTGAAGCTGAAACCGATGCCTAATATGCCGGTCACGCTATGCGGAGAACCGCGGCGCGCGGCCAGATCCGGCGCCGCACGCTGTCCAAGGGGACCGTGTCGGTGGACCGTTCCGTCTGTATGCCATGGGCGCTCGCCGTCGTTGCTTCGCCGCCACCCGCGACGGCGGTGAGAGTCCCGATCATGCCCAGCGTGGTCGAATCCGTTCCATTGACGTACGTCATGGTCGCCGTATCGGGACTGAGAGTAATCGGCCCAAAAGGATGGTTATGGACCGTCTCCAGAGTGCCTTTTGGCAGCATGATGTTCGCTGAAATGGTGAACCGCAGAGTGAGGATCTTCAGCTTGCACCCCAGCACGAACTGGTCGTAACTCGGTTCACCATTCGAAAGCACAATCCACGTTTGCCGGCTGGATATCGCGACCGGCGCCGGGTCCAGTCCGGAATAAATCGTGCCTGTCAATTGCAATGGATAGTAACCGGCATACGTTGGACCATGGTAGCCGGATAAAGCCGAATCGTTGGCTACGACGCTGATGGTAAACGGCTCGCCTGCCAGCTTGAAGGTGTCGCTCCCGCTGATCGGGCTGCCGAATGTCCCCGCCGCGGTGTACGTGATGTTGGGTGATGGCTCCACGGGCGCCGCGAAGGCGGCGATCCGGGATAGTCCCGCTATGAGCGCGATTGCGCGGACGGTGCGGCCGTAAATCCATGTCATTTGCGGAATCCCCATCTGCTGAAGGTAATGTTCATTCAGCAAGTTTAAGATACCGGGACCGCAAGTACAAGCCATCCCAAACACAGCGCTTGCGGGCCGCTTCGTACCGGTACTCCATTACGGCTATTCAGATCTCTACGTCTGTTATAATGTTCTCCAGAATCGGAGGAGATTCCATTGCTAGAACTAGCCAAAACCGTGCACCGCTTCGGCCTGCCCTACATGCTGCGCCTGCAGAAGACCTACCGCACCGGGTGGGACGAGATGATCCGCGGCTATCTGGAGACGGCCACCATGCACGCGCTGCTCAACACCGGCCTGATCGACGAAATGCAGAAGAAGCCCAGCGTGGATATCGACGCATTCGCGGCGCAGGCGAACCTGGAACCGGCCGTGCTCCAACCGCTGTGCGAAGCCTTCTATTGCCTGGGCATGTTCACGCGGAACGGCGCGGGCTATGCGCTCTCCGAAAAGGGCCGCGGCATCGTAGAAGTGATGCGCGGGTGGCTGGAAGTCTGCTACGGGTACGACGAAGTTTTTCATTCGCTCGAGCCTCTGCTGCGCAAGGAAAAAGTCTATGGCCGGGATCTCTACCGCCGCTCGGATTTTGTGGCGCGCGGCAGCGGCGAAATGGAGAATCTGCTGTTCTTTCCCATGGCGAACGACATCATCAACGCCAATGGCTACAAGCGGGTGCTCGATCTGGGGTGCGGCGATGGGACGTTCCTTCGTACGCTCTGCGGATTGAATTCCGAGGTCCGGTGTTATGGCATCGACCTGGCGCCCACCGCGGTTGAGGAAGGCAACCGCCTGCTGCGCGAAGCGGGTTTGCAAGACCGTGTCACTTTGTGCGCGCTGGATATTTCCAAGATCGACGAAGCCGGTCTGCCGCCCATCGACGCCGCCACCGTGTTCTTCGTGCTCCACGAGTTGCTCTACTTCGGCGAAGACGTGCTGTTGAACTTCCTGAAAGATTTCCGCCGGCTATTTCCCGGCGCGCCCTTGATTGCCTTCGAAGCCGTGCGGCCTCCCGCCGAAGAGCTGCGGCGGCATCCCGGCATCTCCGTCTACTACTTCCTCTATCACGACCTCACGCAGCAGAAGCCGGTGGACGCGGACACCTGGAAGCGTCTATTCCGTGAAGCGGGTTTCGAATCGATCGAGGAACGCCAGTTGGATTTCGCGAAAGCCGCGATCTATATCCTGAAATAACATGACTCCGGAATAGCATGGCACGGCTGCTTTTTACAGTCTGGCCTTACCCGACGCACCTGCATCCGTTCCTTGCGCTGGCGCTGGAGGCCCGTTCGCTGGGCCACGAGGTGGCCTTCTTCACCGGCGGAGACGCGTTGTCCGTACTGGCGCGGGAGGGCTTCCGCTGCTTTCCGTTTCGCGACGTGAACTGGGACCGCGTGGCGCGCACGGTAGACGATCTGATCGCCGGACGCAAACGGCCGTCCGCGATGCGCCGCCTGTGGCCCAACTTCCTGGTGGAAACCGTGCCCGCGCAGGTGCGCGACCTGGAGGCGGTGCTGGCCGGGTGGCCGGCCGATGCGGTGGTTTGTGACATCGCCATGTGGGCGCCGATCCTGATTCTGCGGGAACGCGCGGGTCTGCCCGTGATCGCCTTCTCGCACGTGGCCCATTGCATTCTGCCCGGACCCGATGGACCTATTCAGGGGGTGGCGCTGCCGCGTCGCCGCCGCGGCGGGAGTGCGCTTTTCGCCAAGCTGGCGGCGTGCGCCGCGAACCTGGTCATGGCGCGCACGCGCAGGCGGGCGAACGCGTTGCGCCGCCAATTCGGCCTGGCTTCCCTGGACACCGGCGTCAACCAGCTCACGGGCGAATTGCCGCTGTACCTGGTCCCCAGCGCGCCGGAGTTCGACAATCGGCGGCGCGATCTTCCTCCCGCGGTGCGCTATGTCGGCCCGTGCCTTTGGGACAAGCATGGCGGACAGAGCCCGCCCAATTGGTTGGCGCAGATCCCCCGGCATCAACCCGTGATCGTGGTGGATGAGGGTGCGCTGTTTGCGCACGAGCCGCGCGTGCTGGAGATGGCCGCCCGCGGACTGGCCGGGCTTCCGCTGACGGTGATTCTGTTAGCGGGCCAGGGCCGCGATCCCGCCGGCCTGCAGCTCGGGCCGCTGGCATCCAACGTCGTGCTGCACGCGCATGCGCCGCTGAGCGACCTACTTCCCCTGGCGGACGCATTGGTCACCAACGGCAACTCCGAGTCGGTGCTGGCCGCGCTCCAGGTGGGTCTTCCCGTCGTGGTTCAGCCCTCGATTTGGGATCAGGCTGAAATGGCCTGGCGCGTGGCGGAGACGGGCACCGGCTTGCGGATCCCCACATGGCGGGCGTCGCCCGGGCGGATGCGGCGGGCCGTGCTCCGCGTGCTACGAGAGCCATCCTTCGGGCACAACTCCGTCATAATGGGCGCCGCCTTGGCGCGTCGCGGTGGTCCCGCGCGCGCCGCCGGGTTGATTGACGAGCTGATTGGTTGCAGGCAGCGGGCCGGCGCGCTATAGGGCCGCTTCCATGCCGGGCCCATCGCCGAATGAAACCGGAGGGACGCTGCTGACGGGCGCGGGCCTTTTCAGGAATTGCTGGATGTGTTCGGTCAGCAACTCGGGCTGCTCCAGCGGGCCGAAATGCTCGCCACCCGGCAGCAGCACCGGCTTGCAATTGGGCAGCGCCTGGTGCAGAAAATCGTAGGAGCTGATGAAGTGCGAGTCGCGCCCGTAGACCAGCAGCGTGGGAGTTTGGATGTTGCGCACGGCTTCCAAAGTCATGTCCCCCACCACTTCGTAGTCCTTCAACAGAGTGGTATTACGAATCAGGTGCAGCAGCGGCTCCCGGTTGCGCGGCAGCCCGCGCGCCGGACCATAAAACTTGGGAGTCTCCAAGCTGAGCTGCAACAGGAATTCGGCGTCGGTGCGCTTATCTTCGGGAACGTGGATGCCTACTTCTTCGAGCTTCGCGACCCACGCCGCCCAACCGATCCAATCTTTATCGTTGCGCAGATGCACCAGCGCCGCCAGACCGGGTTCCAGCGCCACCAATTTGGCTACCCGCTCTGGGTAAAGCAGGCTGAAGTACATGGCGATGTCCGCGCCGAAACTGTGGCCCACCAGGATGGGGCGCTCGATTCCCATTTCATCCAGGAAACAGCGCAAATCTTCAACCATCTCGGCGGCGGTATAACCGGTGAGTGTTACGTCGCTGTAACCGTGGCCGCGGAGATCGTAGGTGGTAACACGGTGCTCACGGCGCAGGATGGGAGCCATGTAGAGGTGCCAAACCGCCAGATTGCCGAGGAAGCCGTGCAGCATGACAACATCGGGGCCCGCGCCGACCGTGATGTAATGCAGATTCACTCCATTGGCTTTTATCTTCGGCATACTGTAAGCTCTCTCCTATGTGACAGAACACAATGGTACACCACAATAGAGGCACTAACAACAGTACGGAACCGCACGCTGCGCGTACTTTTGCTGCGTTAATCCGGTAAGCCCCTGCCAAATCCGCTGTCTTCGGGGTCGCGGACCGCGTGAGAGATCTAGTACTTTGCATCCTGATATACTCAAAGTGGAGCGGCGAATGGCGCGCAAGAAGCAGACTTTCGACATGAAAAAGGAAGTGCGCAAGCTGGCGCGGGAGCGTGTAGGCACGGTTCCATCGTCGCGGACGATTCTGCCCAAGTCGGAGCGTAGCAAGCCGAAGCACAAGAAGCCTCTGACAGGCGAGGAATAACTCAAAAGGGGGCGGGCCTACGAGGCCCGCGCAGGCTGCGAGCCTGCCCCACAGTCGCCGGGTCACATGAAATAGTCTTTGACCTTGCCCAGCAGGCTCTTTTCGGCGGGTTGGTTTTCCACTGGAAGCGTATCGCGCAACTGTTCGAACAGCCGGCGCTGTTCGCGGGTCAGCTTCGATGGCACCTTTACTTCCAGATGCACGTAAATATCGCCGCGCCCGCCGCCGTTCACCGATGGCACGCCCATATGCCGCAAGCGGAACTGGGCGCCGTTCTGGGCGCCTTCCGGGATCTTCAGGCGATACGGCTCTTCGAGCGTGGGGATCTCGATTTCCGCGCCCAGCGCAGCCTGTCCCACGTTGACCGGGATGGTGCAGTGCAGATCGTTACCCTGGCGCTCGAAGAACGCGTGCTCTTTGACCTTTAGCACCACATACAGATCGCCGGCAGGCCCGCCATTTGCGCCGGGCTGGCCTTCCTGAGAGAGCCGCAAGCGGTTGCCGTCGTCGACGCCCGGCGGGATATTCACCTTGAGTTTGCGTACCACCTGGCGATAACCCTGCCCCTGGCATTGCCGGCAAGGATGGCGCACGATTTGGCCGTTGCCGCCGCAAGTATGGCAGGTGCGCCGCACCGATAAGAAGCTCTGCTGGTACAGGATCTGGCCGCGGCCATTGCAGGTCGGGCATGTGGTGGACCCACTGCCCGGTTCGGCGCCGGTGGCGCGGCAGCGGTCGCAAGCTTCCATGCGCGGCGCCTGGATCTCGGCGGTCATACCGAAAACCGCATCCTCAAATCCGATTTCAAGATCGTAGCGCAGATCCTCGCCGCGCTGGGCGCGGTTGCGGCGGCTTCTGCCCCCGCCGAAGAGATCGCCGAATCCGAAGAAATCGCCCAGAATATCGCTGAAGTCCGAAAATGCGTTGGGGTCGAAGCCTTGCGCGGCGGCGTTCTGCACGCCGGCGTGGCCGTAGCGGTCGTAGGCGGCGCGCTTCTGCGCGTCGCTCAGCACGCTGTATGCCTCGGCGGCCTCTTTAAACTTCTCTTCGGCGTCCGGATTATCCGGGTTGCGGTCCGGATGGTATTGCAGGGCCAGCTTGCGGTAGGCGGATTTCACCTGGCCGTCGTCCGCGTCACGGCCGATGCTGAGGATTTCGTAATAGTCTCTTTTCGCCACGGGGAGTTACGGGGACCGTCAGGGCTTTACGGCGACCTTCACCATGGCCGGCCGCAAAAGCTTTCCTTTGAAATTATATCCGCTTTGGTATTCTTCGAGCACCGTCTGGTCCGGCAATTCTTCAGACTGTACGCGGTCGACGGCCTGGTGCAGGTTCGGGTCAAACGGTTTGCCAGCCGCCTCAATCGGCTCGAGGCCGGCTTTCTTGAGAGTTTCGAAGAGCCGCTGATCGATCAGCTCAATGCCTTTGGCATACTCTTTATCGGCGGTTTCCACCTTTACGGCGCGCCGGAAATCGTCCAGGATGGGGATCAGGTCGCGGACCATCTCCATGGCGGCGAACTGCACGTACTCGGAGCGGTCGCGCTCGGCCCGCCGGCGGAAATTGTCGAAATCCGCGAGGGCGCGCAGGAGCCGGTCTTTCAAGTCGGCTTTCTCGGCCGCGAGTTGGTCGCGCTCGGCGGCCAGAGCCGCAATTTGCGCCTCGGGAGTGGCGGGCAAGTTCTCTTCCACGCCCGACGCCTGCTGTTCTTGGTTATTTTCTGCCACTATTTATTAGATTAACAGGTGGGGCAGCGGTTTCGCCTGCCTTCCACCCCCCTAGAACTGCATGCTCTCAAGCGCCCGCCGGGTCTGCAGGACGGCGCCCATCACCTTTTCGTACCGCATGCGCATGGGGCCCAGCACGGCGATCTTGGCCCAGATCCCGCTGGGCATCTGGAAGGAGATGCCGATGATGGCCAGCTCCTTCATGGCGGGATGCGCGTCCTCCAGTCCCACGCGCACCTCCAGCGACCCGGTGGGCTGTTCCAGGACGTGGTTCAGCAACTCCACCAGCCGCTCTTTCTCTTCCAGCGCGCGCAACAGGTCGCGCAATTTTTCGCGCGTCAAGTGCAGGTCCAGGCCCAGCAGGTTGGAGGCGCCTTCCATATGGACCACGGGCGCCACATCCACGTCGAGCAAGCCCTTCCGGTAAAGCAGGGTCAGCTTGCGCAGCACGGCATCGTAAATCGCGCGCTCTTCGGCGATGCGCTGCAACAGCTCGCGCCGGGCATCTTCGAGACGCCAGCCGCTGAAATTCCGGTTCACGTAGTTGCGAATGTTGGCCAGTTCCTCGGAGGAGACGAATTCGTCCAAAGCGACTACCCGGTTGTGGACGGCGCGGTCGCGCGTGACCAGGATCACCAGGATGCGCCGGTCGCCCAGCGGAACGAGCTCGATCTGGTCGAGTTCGCGCACAGCCGGCGGCAGGGAGGCGGTGATCCCCACGTTGCGTGTGAGCTCCGTCAGGATGTGGCAGCAACGCTCCACGCGCGCCGCGGCCGTAGGGGCTTCCATCAACTCTATGCGCAAGCGGGCCGCATCGGCGGACGGCATGCGGCCCGCGTTGAGAGACTGCACGTAATCGCGAAAGGCTTTTTCGGTGGGCACCCGGCCGGCGGAAGTATGCGGCTGCGAAAGGTACCCGGCATCCGCCAGGCTGGCCATTACGTTGCGAACGGAAGCCGCACTGAGTCTGCTGGCGCGGCGCTCCGCAATCGTGTGCGAGCCGACGGGCTCGCCCGTCTCGATGTAAGTCCGCACTATGGCGTGCAGGATGTCCTGCACTCTGGCATTAAGCGGCGCGTCCGGATCCATAAGGCCTGGATGTAGTACTCCCTATTGCTATTGTACGCATGCCGAAGCAAAAAGCGAAAGGACGACTCGGGGAAAACGCGGGGTACCGGCCAAATGTGGGGCAGGCTCGCAGCCTGCGGCGGCCTCGTAGGCCGCCTGTTTTCGGGAGGTACCGCCGCCGCGGTTGCGGACCCGATGCGGCCGCGCCACCGAGCCGCGACCATATGCGAGGTACTCGCCGCGGGCTGTTACGGGTATACGTATGCCTCACTTCGTTTGCCCGTAGTGGCTCGGGTACCTGCTCGCCCGCCCGCTGCGGCGGCTGCGGCAAGACCCTGCCAAGATTCTCGCGCCGTATGTGCGCGAAGGGATGACGGTCCTGGAGCCTGGGCCTGGCATGGGCTTCTTTACCCTGGAGTTGGCGCGCAGGGTGGGACCTTCCGGCCGCGTCCTGGCGGTGGATATCCAGCCCAAAATGCTCGACCGGCTGAAACGGCGAGCCGCCCATGCCGGACTCTTGGCCCGATTGGATATTCGGCTGGCGCCGCCCGATTCGCTGGGTCTCGCCGGCGCGGCGGGCGCCGTCGATTTTGTGTTGGCGTTCGCCATGGTGCATGAGACGCCTTCCGCTACTGCGTTCCGGGAGTCCGCGCCGGCCATGAAGCCGGACGCTCGCCTCCTGCTGGCCGAGCCGGCCGGGCACGTCAAGCAGGCTCTTTTTGAGGCGGAGTTGGCGGGCGCCGCGCAGGCTGGCTTGCACGTGTCGGATCGTCCGGTGATGCGCCGCAGTCTGGCGGCGTTGCTGGTGAAATAGCATGGCGCACGGGCGCGATGCGCTATAACAGGAAGATGATCCGAATCACGTTGCTGGCCGCTTTGGCGGCATCCTCTCTTTGCGCACAGGATTGGGCTGTGGCGCGTCTGGAGAAATCCCCGCGCCATCGCGAATGGGTTACCGTCAAACACGACGGTCGCTCCGTCGAAACATTCGTGGCGTATCCCGAATCGAAGGACAAAACGCCCGTCGTTTTGGTGATCCACGAGATCTTCGGCATGACCGATTGGGTGCAGGAAGTGGCGGACGAGTTCGCCGCCGCCGGATACATCGCGGTGGCGCCCGATCTGCTTTCGGGCATGGCGCCGGATGGCAAAGGCACGAAGGGTTTCCAGTCGAACGACGTGATGCCGGCCATCATGCACCTCAATGCCGACCAGATCACCGCCGACCTCAACGCCGTGGCCGATTACGGCCTGAAACTGCCGGCCGCCACCCAGAAGCTTTTCGTGGGAGGCTTCTGCTGGGGAGGCGGGCAGACGTTCCGCTTCGCGACCAATCGCCCCGATGTTGCCGCCGCGCTGGTGTTCTATGGACCGCCGCCCGAGAAGGACGCCATGAGCCGCATCAAAGCGCCCGTATTCGGTTTCTACGCAGGCAACGATGCGCGCATCGGCGCGATGGTTCCCGACACGATCGAAAAGATGAAGCAGTTGGGCAAGACCTATGAGGTTGTGACCTACGATGGCGCCGGTCACGGTTTCATGCGCGCGGGCGAGCAGCCGGATGCCAGCGAGGGGAACGCCAAAGCGCGCACGCAGGCGTGGGTGCGGGTGAAGGAGATTCTGGCGAAGAAGTGACTGGTCCGCGCGGCGCGATTGCCCCTTCGAGATTCCCAGAAGCGTTGCTTCGACGCTGAGTCGGCAAAACGCCTCCTGGAATTTCGCATCGATCCCGCGGTGCACGAGTTTGGCAATAACGAGCGTGGCGCGGCGCCTGCGGCATTCCTGCAAGGCGGCGAGTAGCTGCGGGCGGTTCGTGTGATTCTTGGCGCTTTCAATCTCGATGTACTCGGCGGCAAGCTGGCCGGTGGCGATGTGGCGAAGCACGGTGGCGCGCTACGCTTCCAGCTCTAAGCCACTGGCTCCCTGGCGGTCGGTGCTCACGCGGTAGTAGGCGATGAAATCAGGCATCGTTACTCCTCCACGTCGGCGGCGGTGACGGCATCGCGGGAGCCATGCCAGATGCGAAGGACGCGAATGTGCCGCTCCTCCTCCCGGATGTCGAATATGATGCGATAGAGTCCTCTGCCCTTGCCGTAAAGCAGGTGACGGGCGGAAAAGCCGAGCTCCTCCGCTTCGGGTATGACAGGGCAGGGCGCCGGATTCCGGCTGAGGGTCTCAATCGCCAGGAACAGACGCACAAGCCATTGCTCGGCGTGCATCGGCGCGGCCTCGCGGACACGCTCGAAGGCCGCTTAAGCGTCAGTCTCGGCGGGAACCGAGAGACTAACGCGATAAGCCACATTTGGCCCGCATCTCGTCGAATACCTGAGCGGCGGGCTTCAGTTCGCCTCGCTCGGCGCTCGCCATTCCCTCCTGAATGGCCGCAACGGTTTCCATGTGGTGCAGCCGGTTAGTCATCCGCTGGTAACTCTCCGCGTCCTGTATGACGATTTCCGCCTTGCCGTTGACGGTCAACACTTCCGGCGCATGCGTTTCCTTCAGCCGGGCAACGTGCGCTTTATGATTGCGCAAAAAATCGGTCAGGGGGTGGATTTCTCGGGCGTCAAGCATGGCTCCTCCAATCATGTTTTAATCAGATAATTATATGATTTAAATCCGCTCTGGTCAACTCCCGCAACCTTTGCAACCTTTGCAAACGTCCAGGCGACTGGCATCTCACGTGGCTGCAATTGCCGGGGATGCCGAGACGGTCAAGAGTCGTGCCGCCGTACTGGCTCGCCATCTGTGTCAGACGAATCAAGTTGATATTCCCGAATGCCTTGATGAACCCGAGTGGGTTTCCACTGACCAGTAGCAATACTTTAGAGGTGGGGGTCATGCAAAAAGTCCCAAGCCTTTATCAGCAGTGCAAACTGCCTAGAAACGCCAAGAGCATCCACGCGGCCAGGAATACGCCAAACTTATGCTGGCGGAGAAATGCCTTGGTTACCCGGAGATTCAAAAACCAATCTGAGCCTATCTGCCCGCCCTCGGCCCTGAATCTGCTAACTGTGGAGTCCCACTTGGCCTTCCACCGTTCGTTTTCCGCCCTTTGCGCAGGAGTCCAGGAGTGCGAAGGGCTTGTGTAGCTGGCAGGGGGAGCCCCTAGTACGTACCGCGCCCTTAGCACTGGGTCGGCGAATGGAACTGCGGGGAGAGCCGCTCTCGACTTACGGGACTTTCGTGCACTGTTCCATAGCGCGTACTTAAGCCAAGTACCATGTCCATGGCGTCCGATGTGGGCGCGTTGTCCCATGTGTCTACTCATGCCGCCCTCCAGATTTTACGCTTCCGCCGCTCCACAACCGTATTTATTGGGTTTTATGGCGATTTTCCCTGTGGTTCACTTGCTTTTTTGAGACCAGATTCAAGACTCACCCGAAACGGCACAACGTATCCAAAACGTGGGTTTTGATTATTGCGCTTTTCCTCTACTTGCTTGCTTTCATGCCCTTGCCTGGCCGGATCGCTGGGTGAGTGGCGGAGCCTTTTCACAGACACTTGGCTCCGCCAAGCGCCACAATTCGTCCTACATAATCGCCGTAGGCGGCGCAGGCTCGTCCGGACGTCCCGCATTGCGCAGCGGCACCTGAATCATTACCACAATCAGCACGGCCAGCGCGATGAGCGCGGCCGGAAACGGCGCAGTCCATTTCAGCAGTGTCACGTCGTGCCCGGTGCCGACCAGCGCCGCCACGGCCAGGCCGCACAACGCCTCTCCCGCGATCAGGCCCGATGCCGTGAGCACGCCGGAGTTTTCCACCCGCGCCTTTTGCGCGTCGTTGAAGCCGCGACGGTCGCGCAGTTTGTCCGTCATCCAGCGCACCAGTCCACCCACGAAAATGGCGAACGTGGTGCCCAGCGGCAAATACATGCCGACCGAGAACAGCATGGGACTCTTCACTTCAACCATGATCAGCGCGAAGCCCATCAGGATACCAACCACCACCAGCGGCCAAGCCATATCGCCGCCCACGATGCCCTTCGACAGCATAGCCATCAAGCCGGCTTGGGGCGCAGGCAGCGCCGGGCTGCCAAAGTGATAAGCCTTGTCCAAAATGGCCAGTGGAAAGAACAGCACCAGCGAAGCGACGACGATGCCGAGCATGTCGCCGATCTGCATTTTCGCGGGCGTGCCGCCCAGAATGTGGCCCACCTTCAGATCTTGCAGCATCTCGCCGGCGACGGCGGACGACACGCAGACCACCGCCGATACGCCTAATACCGCAGCCACACCGCTGGCGCCCGAGACGCCCAATGCAACCATCAGCAGCGCGGCGATCACCAAGGTGCACAGAGTCAGTCCGGATACGGGATTATTCGACGACCCGATCATGCCGACCAGATTGCCGGAAACGGCGGCGAAGAAGAATCCCAGCACGACCATGATCAGCGCGGCGACTATGGCGCCGGTCAGCACGGTCGACGTGGAAAGATTGCCGGCGCTGATGAAGTAATAGTACAACCCGACCATGGCCACCAGCACGACGCCCACGCCGATGAACACGGTTCGGGCGCTCAGATCGCGCTCGGTGCGGCTGGTGGCGGCGTGCGCGGCAGCCGACTTCTTCAGATCGGAAACCGCCCGGGACATCCCCGCGCCCAATTGCTTGCGCATGCGGAAAAGCGTGTAGGAAGCGCCCACCAGCATGCCGCCCACGGCGATAGGCCGCACGATCGAGAAATACACGGATTGCGCCAACAGGGTCCACGAGATGGGCTGACCCGCGGGCTGACCAGCCTGCAAATACGGACCCAGCACGAAGGTGAGCAGGGGGACCAGCAATCCCCAGGCGAGCACGCCTCCGGCAAAGTTCAGCGCGGCCAGGCGGGGGCCGATGATGTAGCCCACGCCGAGATAGGCTGGACTTACGTCCGGCGCGGTGAAGAGCGACGCGCCGCCGGTGGTGGTGAACGCCACGTTAGGGTTGGTGCTGGTGCGAAGCAGCAACCTCTTGCCGAGGTCGCCGATACCGACCCGGAACACGTTGCTCGGATTGAAGACATTGACCGCGCCCAGCAGGTACAGGAACCCGCCGAAGCCCATGTTCGCAAACAGGATTTTGGCGGCTTTCGATCCTTGCTGGCCAGCCTTGTGGATCTCCGATGCGGCCACCGATTCGGGGAATGGCAGGTCGGGATCCTCCACCATCACGCGCCGCAGAAGAGTCACAAACAGAATTCCGAGGGTGCCGCCGATCACCATCAACGCAACCGAATTCCAATATTTGTCGGCTGTAAGGCCGGGCCAGAGTCCGGAAAGAACGAAGGCCGGGATGGTGAAAATCGCGCCGGCCGCGACCGATTCGCCGATCGACCCGATGGTTCGCGTGATGTTCTCTTCGAGCAGCGATCCCTTCATCAGCTTCAGCAGCGCCATCCCGATCACCGCGGCCGGATAGGTGGCGGCGATGGTCATGCCCGCTTTCAGGCCCAGGTAGGCGTTGGCCGCGCCCAGAATGGCCGTCAGCACCAGGCCCAACAGCACGGCGCGGAAGGTGAACTCGCGCATGTCGGTCTTTTCCGGCACGTAGGACCGGAACTTCTTTTCCGTCTGGGGGGGCGTCATTGGAGTCGCGACCTCACTTTCTCGCTCAGAGCTTTTCCATCCACGGTCTTGCCTGCCAGCTTGGCCTGCGCGGCCTTCATCACGATACCCATCTGCTGCAACGAAGTCACGCCGGTCTCGGCCAGCGCGGCGTTGATGGCGGCTTCAATCTCGGCCTCATCGGCGGCGGCTGGAAGGTAGGATTCTATCAGCTTTCGCTCCGCTTCCTCTTTAGCGGCCAATTCCTCACGCCCGCCTTTGCGGAACATGTCGGCGGCCTCGGTGCGCTGCTTCACCAGCGACTTCAGGATTTGCATTTCGGCCGCCTCGTCGAGCGGCTTCATGGCGTCCACTTCGTGCTTCTTAAGCGCGGTTTTCATCATGCGCAAGGTGCTCAGGCGGTCTTCGGCGCGGGCCTTCATGGCTTCTACCATGTCTTTTTGCACTTGATCGAGCAGGGGCATAGTGTCTGTTATTCTAGCGTGGGGCGGACAGAGCCGGCTGCGGGCAGAATTGCCCGCCCTCCAATCTACTTCACCAGCGCGTACGCGGCGCGGCTGGCGGATTCGCGCGCCACATGGAAGGCGATTTCGTCGTGTTTACCGGTTTCGAGAGTCTCGGCCGGCAGCGGCGTACTCTGCTCCACAGTGAGTCTGGCTTCGCCGCCCGCCAGCCGCACGGTCCGCTTCCAATCCTTGGCGGTGAATTCGAGCGCGCCATCGCCGGCATGCACATCCACCGGACCCGCGCCCACGAAAGCGCCGCTCTCGGGCAGCACATTCAGGCCGTTGGGCGCGGAGTCTTTCCAAACGAACTCCAGCCAGCGTCCGCCATCCTGGGCCGAGAAGACCGCGCGTGCCTTCTGGTTTTCGAGGACCCACTCGGGCGATCCGTCGCCATCCAGGTCCGCGGACCAAGCCACTGCCTGGCCGCGCGGGACGGCCAGAAACCGGGCGGGAATCTCCAGTTTTGCGCCGCCGGAGAACCGCAGAACCCAGTCGTGCAGGCCGGGCGCCACGCCATCCGGAAAAACGCGAAACGCCACCGCGCGATCCATGACGGCGCCGGAGTTCAACTCCGATTTAGGCGGCAGGAATTGAAAGCCTTCGCCGGCAGGCTGGATGGCGTAAGTCTCGATTTCCGGAGCGTTGTTACGGATGTTCACGTCCACCGTGCGTCCGGCCGCGGCGTCGATGGGGATGATGGCCGGCTCCACGACCAGGTCCGCGGCGGCGCCGAAGTGCAGGCGGATGGCATCGGCGAGATGCACGGACGCGGGCCGGAACAATTGCAGATGCGCGCGGCCGAGGGGCACGCCATCCGCCTCAATGGCGAGATTGGCCCAGTCGCCGTGCAGGGCGTCGGCGGGCACATTCACCGCGTAATCGATCCGATAATCGCCTTCCGACGCCGGTTTCTTGTCCGCCGTGGCGGCAAAGCCGTCCGGCAGGCGCAGCCGCGAGCGGCCGGCAAGATCCTCGGAGGAGTAGGAAGTGGAAATGGTGTTCACCTGGCCGATGATGAGCCGCTTGACGTCCTCGAAAAAGGCCGACTGTTCCGGCGCCTCGATGGCCAACGCCACGCGAATCTGGCTGGCGGGGCCTTTGCCCTGCGGAATTTTCAGGCGGGCGCGCAGGGTCTTGTCGTCAAAATCGAATTCGGCGAGATGGCCGCCCGCCAGGTAGGGCCCGCTGGGGCGCCGCGCGAGTTGCAGCACGATCTCCGCCGGTGCGGGCGCGGCGAATTCCATGGCCAGCGTGCCATTTTCGAATTCGATGGTCTGCAATTCGGCCGTGGCATAAACGATATGTTCCGCGTTGGAGAATTCAGTGCATTCGCGGCAAAGCCCCGCGCCGCCGAGGGAAACGTTCACGGGCAGCCACAAGGTCTGATGCGGGGCAAGATGCACATTGTCGATATCGATGGAACGCTTGGCGAACGGGTCCCACGCGCGCACCGCGCGCAACAAGGGCTGGCGGCTTTCGTTCGAGATGGAGACCGCGGAGGCCACGCCTGGCTCGCGCGACACCAACTCCATGGCGGCGACTCCGGGCGGGAACTTTCCGGTGGCAAGTCGCACGGGATGCAAACGTTCCGGCCGCATGCCGGGCAGCAGCGCCGCCCAATGGCGCAGCAGGGCCGCGTTGCGGCGCAAAGCCGCTACCGCGGGCCGTTCATCGCCATTCAGGGAGACTGCGCCGGCACGGTAGAGCGGGCCGCCAGGCCGTTCCCATCCGACGGGGTATACCGCGTCTTCGACATCTTCCCAGAGCAGTGCGCCGCCGGTCGCCAGAGCCTGGCGGGCTCGGTTAAGCGCAGCCGGATCTTGCGCGGAAACCGCGGTGACCGGCAGGGGCGGCGTCGACGCGTCCAGAATGCCGGCGCCTCCTTCCACAAAACCGATCGGCCCGCCGTGCTTTTCCGTCTGCGCCGCCAGCAGGTTTTCCAGCTCATGCAGCCATGGACGCGCAGCCGCGCGGCCCGGCGCCACGCCCTGCGGATAGCCGTTGTTGAGCCAGCCCTTCACGGGTGGCAGGGGGCGGATCCAGGCGCGCATTTCGAGACGGCGCAACAGCCGGATGAAGCCCATCAGATCGCGGCGCGGGCTGGTGGCGCCGGTGAAATCGTAAGTGCCGCCCTCCACTTGGTGCCAGTTCCATGGAATGGAGAATTCTACAGCATGGATGCCGACGGTCTTAAGCCAAACCAACTCGCGCTCCCACAGTTGCCGCGGATAGAGGTAGTAGGGAAACTCGACGGCCTGGACGAATTCAGGCGGCGGGGGCGGCTCGGCGGCTGGCAGGGCCGCCGCGAAAGCCAGCAGCAACAGGAGCGGGCGCAGGCGCATCAAAAGGACCTGCGTAATCGATAATCCTCGACTAGGGGCATGCGCACGACTTTGCACATTTCAAATAGACGCGAGCGGGCGCGGGAACCGATACGGTCGGCCAGAGAAGTTTTGTAGTCCGGCTTGCCGAGCGCGGTGTTGCGGTCGACCATGACGCTGCCGGCGTCGGGGTCCGGCAGGTTGGTGGTGGCGATCAGCGGCTTCTTGTTATTGCACCGGTAAGTGATGATGCTGGTGACCGTGTCTTCCACCCAGTCGGTGACGCGGTGCGCGCCCAGATCGTCGAGCAGCAGCACTTCGGTATCGAGCGCGAAGCGGTAGGCCTCGCGGTCGGCCGAGCCGGAAGCCTGGTTGTAGCCGGCGCGGATGCGGTCGAGCAGGTTCTGATAATCGAAGAAGAGGCCCTCGAACCCGCGGCCGATGAGGATGCGCAGCGCGGCCACCGCCAGGTGGGTCTTACCGGTGCCCGGTTCGCCGACCAATAGGAGGCCCAGATGCTTGCCGGTGGGAAACTCGCGGGAGAAGGATTTCACCGTGAGCAGCACATTGGCCAGCTCGCGATGGCCGATGGGGTTGTCGCGGGGCAGCACGAAATTGTCGAAAGACGCGTTGCGGTAGAGCGGCGGGATGGCGGCATTTTCTTCCAGGCGGCGGGCGCGCTCGCCGAAGACGCAATCGCAGCGTTGGGCGCCGGAAAGATCGGCGCGCTCGATGATTTTCCAGCCGCTGCCGCCGCAATCGGGGCAGACGGTTTCCGTGGGCATGATGTTCTATTATCGCGCGGGCGGGGTGCCTAAGGATTTGTGGGGCAACCAGCTCGCTAAACTGGAACTCTGCACCCATGCCTGAGTTTCAAGCCATCCTATTCGATTTCGACGGTGTCCTGGTGGACAGCGAGCCGGTACACTGCGACTGCTGGCGGGAGGTGCTGGCGCCATTAGGCGTGCCCGTGACGTGGGAGGTCTATGCGGCCCACTGCGTGGGCGCGGTGGATAGCAAGATGGTCGAAGTCTTCGCCAGACTGGCGGATCCGCCGGCCGATCCCGCCAAGCTTTGGGAGCGGTATCCGCTGAAGAAGCAGCGATTCCGCGAGCGCATGGCCGCCCACGCGCCATTCGCGGAAGGCGTGGCGGAATTTTTCCGCGAGCTTTCCGTGCAATACAAGCTGGGCGTGGTGTCATCCAGCTCGCACGCGGAGATCGAGCCGTTTCTGGAGGCGGCAGGCATTCGCCAATACCTGGGCACGGTTGTGGGTGGCGACGACGTGAAACGCCACAAGCCGGCTCCCGATCCTTACGTGCTGGCGGGGCAGCGTTTGGGAATCCACAGCGCGCTGGCGGTGGAAGATTCGCCGCCCGGGATCGAGAGCGCCGAGGCGGCCGGATTTGCGGCGGTGCGCGTCACCGATCCGGCGCGCATGATAGAGGTGGTGCGGGCGCGGCTGGGCCCGGTCTGCACGAATGTATGACCCTGGGCCTTGTGGGGCAGGCTCGCAGCCTGCGCGGGCCTCGTAGGCCCGTCATTTTGGCGCCCGGAAACAGGCGAACGCCGCCGCTAAGCGATTGAGCGAGAATGGGTCACAGATGAGCCGGCGCGAGGTTCAGGCTCCGGATCTGGGATTTCCGAGAGTGCGTGCAACGCGCATCCTGCCAGTCATGACAAGCGGGCGGCCTTCGAGGCCGCCGCAGGCTGCGAGCCTGCCCCACTTTGCAGGCGGATCAGCTCGGTCACAGGCAGCGGCACCACTTCGCCCGCGACTTCGCCAATGACCGCGGAAGTGTGCGCGAAGGCCAGCGGGTCGCCTGTCACGAAGTGCACGATGCGGCCCGGATCGCCCGACGGCGGGTCGGCGCCCATGCTTCCGTTGACGGCCTGCGCCAGAGCTTCCGCGCTATCCACCAGTGTGACGGCGTCTCCCACCGCGCGCTGGATGGCATCGCGCAATAGCGGATAGTGTGTGCATCCCAAGATGAGTGTGTCGATGTTGGCACGGCCGTCGAGGTAATGGCGCAGTAACAGGTCGCACTCGGGTGAATCGGCCAGCCCTTCCTCCACGATGTGAACCAACATGGGGCAGGCGCGCGCCCACACGGTGAGCCCACGTTGTTCGAGACGCCGCTGATAGGCGCCGCTGGAGATGGTGCCCTTGGTGCCGATTACCCCAACGCGTCCGGTGCGCGTGAGGCTGGCGGCGGCTTCCACGCCCGGCTCGATCACGCCCCAGATGGGGATCGCGAAGTGTGACGCCAACTCCGGCAACGCGGAGGCGGAGGCGGTATTGCAGGCGATGACTACACCTTCCACGCCGGCCTGGCGCAGAAACTCCGTGATGCCATAGGCGAATTCCGCGACCATGGCGGCGGGTTTGCGGCCGTAGGGGACGCGGGCGGTATCGCCCAGGTAGACGAAATCGCGGTGCGGCAGCTTGCGGCGCAACGCTTTCAGCACGGTCAGGCCGCCTACGCCGGAATCGAAGATGCCGATGGGGCGGTCGAGCGGGTATGGCAACGGCGTCTCGTTCATTTGCATGCGGGAGTCATGCTTCCATTCTAAGTCTGAATTTGGCGCCGATGAACCCCGATGAACGCCGGTAACACACTACACTAGCGTCTATGAGGATACTGATTTTAACATTCGCAATTTCGCTGGCGGCGCAGGCACAAGACCCGGCGCGCCTGGAGAACCTGCGCGGCAAGACCGTGATGCTGTTCACGCCGCATCCGGACGACGACACGTTTTGTTGCGCCGGCACGCTGTACAAGCTGGCGAAGAACGGCAACCGCATCCACATCGTGATCTACACGAACGACGACAAGGGTTCGTACGATCCGGATATGACCAGCGAGCGGCTGGCGCGCATCCGCATGCACGAGGAGGAGGAAGCCTGCCGCATCGTCGGCATTGCCAAGGAGAGCATCCTGTGGCTGCAATATCACGACGGCATGCTGGAATACGCCAACCCGCGCGATCTCGTGGAGCAGGTGACGGGGCTGATCCGCAAGGTTCGTCCCGACGTGGTGCTGAGCGTGGACCCCGGCTCCGATTACGTGCGCTGGCACAAGACGGACCATCGCATGGCGGCCAATAACACGATGGATGCGATCCGCGCGGCCGAATGGCACTTGTATTTCCCCAATCAGCGGCTGCACGATGGGCTGGAGCCATGGCGCGTTCCCGAGGAGTATTATTACTACGCCGGGAAAGATGCCAATTACTTCGTGAACATCGACGACGTGGCCGAGATCAAGTTGAGTGCGGCGGTGGCGCACGTAAGCCAGTTTTCGCCGGCGATCGATAAGTACCGGCCGGATTGGGACGGGGCGACGCTGGAGAAGTTGAAGGCGGAATTGCGGCAGATGGGTAAGAAGGATGGGCATTACGTGGAAGCGTTCCGGCGTGCGAGGGGATTTAATGAGGAGTGAAAGTGAGGCCCCGCCGAAAACCTCATGTGGGGCGGCCAATCTTGGCCGCAGCCGCCTTTTAGGCGGCCAGAGCCGGCTGACAGCCGGCTGCGGGCAGAATTGCCGCCCTCCGGCGATTAATGCCGCAAATCGACCACCGCATAGGCGCCCAGCACCGGAATGGTGAATTCCGTCGCGCCGTCCTCGACGCTGTATTCTTCCAGCGCTTCGACGGGATGCTCGAAGGCGGCCAGTTTGCCTTGCGCATACGCGCCTAGCACCCGCACGCGCAGACCCTTCACGGCAGCTTTGCCGTAATTGAGCAAATGCACGCGCGCCTGTGAACTATCGCCGGTCAGCCGGACCAGCACCACGGTGCTGCCGAAAATCCGCACCAGGCGCCTTTCGTCCGTGAGATCGCGGCGGACTTTCATCGCGAATTCGTAGGGATTGACGGCCTCCGGAACATGGCGGATATTCAAGCCATACTTGAGATCGGCGGCCGGAATCACATGAAAGAGCAGATTATGGCGGGCCAGCAGATTGAGCACTTCGGCCATGGTGTCGGAACCATCGTCGAGCACTCCGATATTGGCGCTAACCGGCAGGCGCGCCTGGTCGATTTCGCCAAGGAACTTCAGCATTGCGGCGAACGGCGCCAGGTCCTCCGGCGCGGCGCGGATGGCGGCTTCGGCTCCATAGGCAAAGGCCTCGGCGGCAGCCAGCGCCGCACTGCCCGCCGGCGCATCGTAGAAGAACGCACGCCGCGGCTCGCGTTCGAACCGCCAGCCGTTGGCATCCACCCAAGGCACACGTGTGGCCGAGGCGACGTCCATGTGGTATTCGACCTTCGGCGCGACTGCCTGCACCGCGCGTGCACGGTCGAACTCATCCGCCGCGAAGCCTAGCTTTCGCCACGCCGGTTCCTGGCCGGCGGGCACGGCGAGCCGCTCGATCCCGGCTTTGCGCAATGTGTCGGCGGTCGCGACGGGCCGGTCCCAAAATAGCGTGGGCCACAGAACTGCGAGAAGTGCCAGCGGCATCAAAGCTCGATACTCGCGACTTTGATCTTGTCGAGTTCGTATACGCCGAGCCCGAGGCGCGCGGCATACTCGATGTGCCCCGGTTCGCGCACGAACTCGTTCACGTTCGGATTATCGCCGTGATCGGCAGCCGCGCCCAGATATTTCGCGGAACGATCCCACACGGAAACGGCACGTTCGGCCTGGCGCTTATCGTCGATGATGTCGACCAGCAGCCGGTCGACAGCCACCGGGTCGGTGCCGAACAACATGCGCTTGGGATAGAAACGGAACTTGCGGCTGGGCGAAAAAGGTCCGCCATGCCACACGCCGCGGAGTCCATCCATCACTTGCAGAACCGTCCGGGAGCGCAGCGGTTCTACCGCCGCCAGCGTGCCGATGAATGAGTAGGTGTTGGTGACCGTGCCGGAGTGCGAGCGCGCCACGTTGGAAAAGTTGCCGTACGCGATGTTCTTCAAACAGCCGGTGACGCCGGCCGCTCCATGATCCTTCATGTTCGGCACGTTGACGATTTTCGTGAAGCGGTTGCCCACCAGGCGAATCAGGTGAGAGCGCGTGTCGTCCTCATCGAAGAACGCGGCTTCCACATACGTGGCGGGGTCGTATGATTCCGTCGAACCACGCTCGGTTTCGGCTGCCCAGATGTGCACGCCTTGCGGCAGGTAGCGGTCGTAATGAACGGAATCCAACTGGTCTTGGAATCGTTCGTAGATCCAGATGCCGTCGGGTTTGACGCCGAGCGTTATCAGGTTCCGTACAATCTCGGCGACCACCACGGGCGACGACATGATGCCCGGTGCGCCGGAACAGTTGACCTTGATGCCCACCACATCGGCCGGCGTAATGAAGCGCGCCCAGGCGTCGCGGACGTCTGTGTCGCCGGTCAACGCCCGCATGCCGCGGGCCATCATCTCGCGCACTACGGCGGGGTCCGGCTTTTCGCTGGCCTCGTCGATGCATTTTCCCGCGTGCACGGAGGCGACCTGTCCGGGATATGGTCCGGGCATGCCGGGCTGCGCAGCGGGCGGGTAATGCGAGACGGTACGGTATTTTGGAAGCGTACGCTCGGGGGCTGCCAGTGCGGCGGGGGCCGCGGCGGCCATCTGCAGAAACGTGCGGCGTTGCATCATTATCGATGATAACTGAGGACGGGCCTCCCGGTCTGGGGAAAACGCTCCGTTGAAGACGCTCTGCCGCATGTTCGCCGGGTCTTCGCTTGGCCTGGAGCGTCTTCCTTGATTTTCGTGGGCCGCGGGCGCGTGGCGACTCCCTGCCGGTCGCGGCTCAGCAACAGTCGCATTGATTTCACAAGGTTTACCGAGCCGCGACCGTCAGGGAGCGGTTTCCCTCAGTAAAATGGACACCGCGCCCGGGGCGTAGGCGATGCCGACTGCGGGGCTGGCGGCCACGGCCGAGTCCGGTTTTGCATCGTTATCGGAAGCGGTGGCCAGCAACACCGCTAATGCTATCTCGATTTTGCCACAGACGGAGGCGTTCTATGGAAGATCTATGGACGACCTGAGAATCGACCCGGATGTGGAGAAGAATCGCTACTTCGAAATGAGCGGGGAGCGGGCTGTCAGATTCATGAAAGGTGGCGATACATGAAACTGCCGAAAATGAAGGAGTTGGTTTTCCTCCGGCCGGCTAGAGAGGAAGACAATTGCAGTACATCGGCGGGCAGCATGCGGGGCTCTTCGGGAAAAGGGAGAGCCCTGCCGTAGTAACTTCTGTGCAGGATCTCCGGCCGGATGGGCCCAATGGGCAAGGTAGATAGGCTCTGTCTCATCTCAGCGTATTTCCTCGACTCACCATCGGCTGGCGAGAAACTCGTTTTGTCCGAATACAAGCCGGTTAATTCCGTCGTCGACCAGAGCCTGGGTTGCGGCTGAGTCCGTGTTCGCGTAAACGTTTTGGTGCGCGAACTGTACCGTCAGCCGGTTTAGGCTGTCAACGAACCGGGTATCCGCCATTTCCGGCCACCCAACTTGGGAGGAAGCCGCGAATACATGTCGCGGAGTCAGTGGTAAAAACACCGCAGCGTTCTCTTTGCCGAAGCCCACGCCAGGTAGGACCCTTTCATCAGCGAACTCCACCGTACTCACCGGACAGTCCGACGTGAGAAAAGTCATATCGCGGGGCGCTTCGATGGTATGCCATGCCTTCCGCATGAGGGCCTCAGCTACGATGCGAGTGCGGTGCGGCAGCCCAACGACGTGATAGAAAGAGGGGCTAGTTTCCATTGCAGCGCGAAGTTCATCCACTTCTTTCTGCAGCTCCTCCGCGAAGCGGAGCTCTCCCGCCAGAAAAAGCCCGTACTGCAAATCACGAACAAAACCGGGGTCCTTGGTTTGGTCCCTGAACCCTGTGACCATGGCGTCTGTGATTTGGGCTCTGACCTTGCGAGTTCTTGCGAATAACGATGCGATGAAGGACGAGATGACAACCGCCTGGTTCTCAGCAAGCTTTTACGACGCTGAATGAGAAGAGAGAATAGCGGGAAGGCATCCGCCTCAATGCGAGCCAGCCAGTTCTCGTACCGGTTGTGTGTCGCTCGGCCTTTTAGCTCGTACTCGTAGAAGTCGCGTTCGTGGCATTCGTTTTCTGGCCTGCTCTTCCTGACCGGCTTGTTCCTTTCGTATACCCAAAGGATGCCATCCCCGTCCACAAAGCTAGCCAGAAGCCGTCGTGTCACGATATGCTTGCCGGCGCGCTAGTTTTCGTACCGTCATGTCTACCCACATTTTACGCCTTTACTGGTTAGGCGCCCGCCGGGCATTTTTGAGACTCGCCGTCTAGGTCGGCGGTTAGGACCCGCTGGGAGCGGGTCCGCAGCCTGCGAGGCTGCCCCACGGGTAAGCTACCATAAACCTTGTGCCGCACCACCCACGGCTCTTCCTCATCGACTCCTTCGGATTCATCTTCCGCGCGTACCATGCGCGGGCTCGCACCGCCGCGCCTCCCATGCGCACCAGCGCAGGACTCTCCACCGAGGCCGTGTACATCTTCAATAATATGCTGCGCAAGCTGGCCAAGAGCTACGCGCCGGAGTACATCGCCGCCGTTTTCGAGAGCGGCGCGCCCGTGGCGCGCATGGCCGAGTTTGCCGAATACAAGGCCAACCGCGCCGAGATGCCTCCGGATTTGGGCGAGCAGATCCCGCACATCCGGCGCATCCTGGAAGCGATGCGGATTCCCATTCTGGAGTACGCGGGCTTCGAGGCCGACGACGTCATCGGGGCTATCGGGCGCCGCGCGGAGCAGGCCGGCACGGACGTGGTCATCGTCTCCAGCGACAAGGATATGATGCAGATCGTCAGTGAGCGGGTCTCCATGCTGAATCCCGCCAAGGACGATGAGTGGTACAACCCGGCGAAGGTCAAGGAGTTTCTGGGCGTGGCGCCGGCGCAGGTGGCGGATCTGTTCGCGCTCAAGGGCGACGCCATCGACAACATTCCGGGGGCGCCGGGCATCGGCGACAAGGGCGCGCGCGAGCTGATCGAGCGCTTCGGTTCGGTGGAGGCGGCCATCGAGCGGGCTGCCGAAGTCGAGCGCAAGATGTATCGCGAGAGCCTGCAGAACAACGTCGAGCGCATTCTGATGAGCAAGCGCCTGGCGACCATCGATACGGCGGTGCCTATCGAGTTCGATCTCGAATCGGTGCGCGCGCGGGAGCCGGACTCGGAGGCGCTGAAGCTGGTATACAAAGACCTGGAATTTCACAGCCTGCTGAAGGAGATGGGCCCCAGCGAAGACACACGCACGCGCGATTACCAGGCGCTGGAATCGGGCGCGGCGCTGGCGGAATGGCTGCGGGCGGTTCCGGCGGACGCGCCGGTGGCGGTGGCCATCGCGGAATCCCGGCCGGGCGAGTTAGATCTCGAGATTACGCCCAGCACCATCGGCGTGGCGTGGAGATCGGGCGAGGGACGCTCGGCGCCGCTTGTGCCGGCCGCGGAACTGGCTGCGCTCCGGCCATGGCTGGAAGACGCCGCGCGGCCCAAGATCGCGTGCGACGTGAAGTCCGCGCTGCTGGCGCTCGATAAGCTGGGCGTCGAAGGCACGGGTTTCGACCACGACATCATGCTGTATGCGTTCCTGCTGGACGCCGATCCATCTGGCTGCCCGCTGGAGGAGCAGGCGCGGCGGCGGCTCGACCTGAAGGTGGGAGCGGCGCCGGAGCAGCATGCCGATATCGCGCTGGAGATTTACAAATCGCTGCGGCCCGCGGTCGTCGAGCGCGGCTTCGAGAAGCTGTATGCGGAAATCGAACTGCCGCTGGCGCGCGTGCTGGCGCGCATGGAGCGCGTCGGCGTGCGGATCGACCGCGCCGAATTGGGGCGGCTTTCGGAGCTGATGGAACGCGATATCTCGCGGCTGACGGCGGAGGTCCACGCGCTGGCGGGGAAGCCATTCAACATCAGCTCGCCGCAACAATTGGGGCGGATTCTGTTTGAAGACCTGGGGCTGCCCGCGCCGTTCAAGTACGGCAAGGGCAAGACGATTTCGACGGCGGCGGGTGTGCTGGAGGAACTGGCGGGCGATCACGAGATCGTGCGCAAGGTGCTCGAATACCGCCAGCTCACCAAGCTGAAGGGCACCTACGTGGACGCGCTGCCGGCGCTGATCGATGCGCAGACGGGGCGGCTGCACACCAGTTTCAACCAGACGGGCGCGGCGACGGGCAGGCTTTCGTCGTCGAACCCGAACCTGCAGAACATTCCGATCCGCACGGAGCTGGGGCGCGAGATCCGGGCGGCGTTCGTGCCGCGCGCGGGGTGGAAACTGATCGTAGCGGATTATTCGCAGATCGAGCTGCGGCTGCTGGCGCACATGTCGCGCGATGCAGTGCTGGTGGAGGCGTTCCGCAACGGCGAAGACATCCACACGCGGACGGCCGCGGAGGTGATGGGGGTACCGCCGCTGATGGTGACGCCGGAGGCGCGGCGGAACGCCAAAGCCGTGAACTTCGGCATTGTGTACGGGATCAGTCCGTTTGGTCTGGCGGCGCAGTTGGGCATCACGCAACGCGAGGCGCAGGCTTATATCGAGAGCTACTTCGCGCGGTATGCGGGGGTGCGGAAATTCATCGACGCGACCATCGCGGAGGTGCGGCGGACGGGCGTGACGCGCACACTGCTCGGGCGCGAGCGGCCGATTCCGGATATCAACAGCCGCAATCCGAACGCACGCGGTTTTGCGGAGCGTACGGCCGTGAATTCGCCGCTGCAAGGGACGGCGGCGGATTTGATCAAGCTGGCGATGGTGCGGATCGATCGGGAAATGGAGCGGCGGGGCGGGGAAGCGGCCATGCTGCTGCAGGTGCACGACGAATTGGTGTTCGAGGCTCCGGCCGAAGAAGCGGCCGAGGTCGCGGCGCTGGCGAAGCGCGAAATGGAGCAGGTCTACCGCCTGGAGGTGCCGTTGCTGGTGGATGTGGGGATCGGGGATAACTGGCGCGACGCGAAGTAGCGGCCTGGTCCGGACTCACCCAGCGTGGCTAAAGGCCCCACGCTTGAGTCTATGCCGAAACGAGAAATGGATGGCGGGTTTTAGCCGGTGCGGGGCTTGAGCCTGGCTGGCGGCACGGGCTTCAGCGCGAACGACCCCGCGGGTCGTTACCAAGATCGGAGAACTGACGCCGGGACGTGGCGCAGGCACTCATTGCCTGCCGCGCTGACACTCGTGTCAGCGCAGGCGAGCGTAGCCCGCCCAGCGGGACGTTAGTCCCGCTAGAACAGTGATTTGCACGATGGTTCTCTGGAGAGCCTGCGTAAGGCGAGCTTCGCTCGCCGATGGCTAGCTACGCTCGCCGAAGAGCGGGCCTGCGAGGCCCGCGCAGGCTGCGAGCCTGGCTGCGAGCCTGCCCCACTACTGCGACAACCGGGTGTCAACGGCGCCCGGATCGCAGCGGGGCCGGGCCCCGGGTTTGCGTCCCGGTCCCTGCGGCGGTGAGGTTTCCGTATCCTTTTGTTTCCCTCGTCTTGTGCTACGAATCGGGCCGGCTGCTACATGAGTGTATTGATCAGCTCGCCCGAAGAGTTGTACACCGTGATGTCGTTGAAAATCGAGTTCGAGACGTAGATGTTCCCGCTTCTATCCACGGCGATCCCTTCACAGCCTCCAGTGCCTTGATTGATCACCAGCACGGGGTTCTTGCCGTTATTCGGAGCGTACTTCACAGCCGTGCCGCTGGTGTACTCCGAAATATAAACGTACCCTTTGCTGTCGAAGGCAACGCCCGTGGGACCCGTGTTCACGTTATCGTTGAACACGACGATCTCCTGGGGATCGCCGGTTAGAAACTCTCCCACGTTGTAGCTAATCACCGCGTTTTCGCCGACGTTGCGGCCAAAGCCCGCATAGATGTTCTTTCCGTGGATCGTCAGCGCTCCCGGCCCGATGAATTGGTACCCGCTGTTGTCTTTAGTGAGGGTCTCAACCAGGCCGCCGCCGATGTTCAGAGCGATGACGTTATTTGCCGTGGATGCATTGTCGGCTATGTAGACGTCCCCGTACGCGTCGACCGCGACGCCCAGAGGTCTGTTGATGGCGGTGCTTGAGATCGTCTGCTCCAAGGCGAGCGTCCTGGTGTTATACACGGTTACGTTGTTGGTGCCGAGGTTCGTGACATATAGATCTTCGCCCGCAAAGGCCAAGCGGGTCGGGGAGCTTACGTCTTGCGCGATCGTATTGCGTATTACTCCGGTGGTTGGATCCATTTCGAGTACTTGGTTCGCGCCACTGTTTGCAACCCACAGGTTACCCGCAGTGTCGAATGCGATGCCATTCGGATTATTGAGTTGTGCGTGGGCGGTCAACGCCAGGCTCAATCCCAGTGAAAGTGCGAAGCAGCGCGCAAGAACGAGATGTGTCGCTTTGAGTTTCATTGTAGTCTCCTTTTTCGGCAGTTCCGTGCCGATCGTTGAATTGTCTCGATTGATTTGGCCGCGCTTTTTTTCTGCTCGATGCCGTGCGGCCCGCCGTTTTCCGGCTCTCGGTACTAATGGCGCGAAGCGCGGAAAAAATCGACAAGCGGCGCGAGAATGCGTCATGGGGTCGAAGAATGGCCATCGGGAAATCACCGGACTCCGAGGCGTCTTCTGTGATAGAATTTCAAGGATCTGGCGATACGTACTCCGGCAGAGGACCCGATCCCAGGAGCTCATGCCAGCCAAGCGCGATGGCGAGATAACCCGTCTTCTCGGCGCCTTTAGGACTGGCGAACCGGAGGCTGAAGCGCGCTTGATGGACCTGACCTATCGCGAGCTGCGCAAGATCGCAGCGGGTCATTTGCGCCGGGAACGGTCTGCGCGCAGCTTGCAAACCACCGATCTGGTTCACGAAGCCTATTTGCGGCTGATCGAACAAGCCGGCATTCCCTGGCGCGACCGCGCGCATTTCTTTCAGGTGGCCGCGCATGTCATGCGCCAGATCCTGATCGACCGCGCACGCAAACGCCATGCGGGCAAGCGTGGCGGCGGTGCTCCGGAAATTAGCCTGGATCGCGCGCTGGATATCGCCGAGGCTCATTCCGCCGACCTGCTGGTGCTCGAAGAGGCGCTGTCGCGCTTGCAGCAGGTGGATAGCCGCCAGTGCCAAGTGGTGGAAATGCGGTTCTTCGCAGGCATGTCTGAAGACGAGATTGCGGAGGTGCTGGGAGTTTCGGCCCGCACCATCAATCGCGAATGGCGGATGGCGCGCGCCTGGCTCTACAAGGAAATGTACGGATGACGCCCGAGCGATGGCGACGCGTCAAGTCCCTGTTCGAGCTGGTGCTCGACCAGCCGGTTGCCGCGCGTGACGGGTTCCTCGACACGGCGGGGGAGAGCCCCAGCCTGGTGTCGGAAGTCCGTCGGCTGCCGGCCGGCGATGCGCAGGCCGGGAGCTTTTTGCAGGAAACAGCGGCCGTTGAGTTTTCGGCGGCAGCGTTGGCTTCCGCATCGTGAGCCTGCTGGGACGCGGCGGCATGGCGTGGTCTCTCGTGCCGCCGACCTGGTGTTGTCCCGCCCGGTAGCGCTGAAGTTTCTCCCCGGCGGCCAGTCCGGAAGTCCGCAAGCGATGGAACGGATGAAGCGGGAAGCGCGCGCGGCGGCAGACCGCAGCAGCCTGCACGACCGAGGAGCACCTCACGACGCTCGGCGTGGCGGTGACGACAGTGCCGTACATGTCGCCGGAGCAGGGCCGCGGCGAAGAACTGGATGCGCGCACGGATCTCTTCAGCTTTGGCGCGGTGCTCTACTAAATGGCGATGGGGAAGGCGGCGTTCACCAGCGCGACGACCGCCATGATCCATGAGATGAGGCAATCCTAGGCCGGGCGCCGTCGCCGCCCAGCGCGGTGAACTCGCGGATACCGCGAGAACTGGACGGCATCGTCTGCAGGCGCTGGAGAAGGATAGCGACCTGCGCTACCAGCATGCGGCGCACACGCGCGCGGATCTGAAGCGGGTGAAGCGGGACACGGAATCGGGGCGATCGGCTGCTGTGTCCCACCTGCGCCGCGATCGAAACTCCGTCGATGGCTTCTCTAGGCGTCACTGCGGTGATTCTCGTGGCGGCTGCCGTTTTCTTTCTCGCAACGAAGCCCACAGCACTGGTCCGAATTTCGCCGCCCCCGGTCCAACCCACGCACAGGCAGATCACCTTCGTTGTGACGCTGACTACCCGGCGCTCTCTCCCGATGGCAAGTTCGTCGCCTATGTGACCGGCAGGTATCGAGAGGCGCAGAGGCTGATGTTACAGGATCTCAATGGTGGGCAAGCCATTGAGATTTCCAAGGTCTCAATAATTGAGGATCGAGGATGGTCGCCAGACGGCACGGAACTTGCCGTCAACCGGCTTGATCCCCCGCACAAGGGAACCTTCGTGATTCCCCGGCTCAGCGGGTCGCAGCGGTTAAGTTAATCGGCGACGGGAAGCGTGAAGAAGGTACAGTTGAGCGGCTTTGTGGAAACCTGAAAAACTGACTGGTCGACCACGTCGAACTTCCTGGCGCTGCTTACGCGGACGGAAAACGGAAGATGGGTATTTGGACAGTGCATCCCGACGGAAGCCAGCAGCGCAGGGTGGTGGAGGCTGACGGGCTTGGTGTACCACGCTGGTCTCGGTCGGAGATGCGTTTTTAGACACTATGCTCAATCAATAGAAAAATGCAGGCAGTCAAGAAAAAATGCGGACGTGTAGACCCGCCTGCTCGCCATGGCGCGCCGGATACCCGCTCCGTGTTACAGTTTGGCTACGGCGGCCGACGTTTTGGGAGCAGTCGCGGCCGAGCCCCCTATTGAATCGCCACCGTAATGCCCGTCTGGCTGTCGACCCCGCCAATCGAAACAAACAGCGTCGCCGCCCCCGGCGACAAGCCGTTAGGTACGATTACGTTCACCTGCAGCGCCCCCGCCACCAATCCAGGCGCGGCGCCGACGTACAGAATATTCGCCGGGATGTTGTTGATCGTCACCGCTCCCGCAAGCAGAGGATAGGGCAGGGGCAACGCCAAAGGCTCGATCAGCCCGTCCACGCCGGTTGGCGATGTCTGGCCTTGTCCGGTAGCGAAAATCTGTATGGCCGAACCGGGACTCACCGGATTGCTGGTGGAAACCAGTTGATATTTCACATCCAGGATGGCGCCGCCGCCCTGGCCGGATGCGTCCGCGCTGTACACGCCTGGCGCGGCCGAAACCACCGGCACGGTCACCGCGTTGGATCGCGCGCCGCCAAAGCTCACCTCGACCGAGGCATTCGAGCCGGGCGTCAGTTCATACGGGACGATGGTGTTGACTTGCCCCGCGCCGGCATACAGAATCGGTCCGGGATAACCGTTGAATGTGACTTGCACATTGGCGAGGGTGGTCGGGATGTAGCCCTGCACAATGGTGGCTCCCACACCCGTGGCCGGTCCCAGCGATGTGCCAAACACCGTAACGATCTCGCCCGGCGCGATGCTGCCTTGCACATAACTCGCTGAGTTGACCACCTTAGTGATGAGCGGAAGCGTAGAGCTTACGGTCAGCGTAACGGCAACGTTCAGTTGCACGGTCCCGGAAGCGCCGCTGAGAGCGATCGATCCGGTATAGGTTCCGCCGCCCAAGTTAGCGGGATTCACCGAAGCCGTAAGAGTGGCCGGCGTGGTCGCGGTGGTAGGTGTGACGGAGAGCCATCCGCTGCTCGACGCGGTAGCCGTGAATGTGACCGCCTCGCCCGCGGAAGTGACCGACACGGTCTGCGCGGCCGGATTAGCGCCGCCGACACTGTAGGCGAACGATAGCGAACTCGGCGCGGCGGCCAGGGATCCCGTAGTAGAGACGGTCAACGTGACGGCCACGGTCTGCGCCGTGCCGGCCGCCGGAGTCACCGTAATGGTCCCGTTATATGTGCCGGCAGCCAGGCCCGCGGGATTCACGGAAACGCTCAACGCCACGTTCCCCGTTCCCGACGCCGGAGTCACCGCCAGCCACGAGCCGCCGGTGCTGGTGGTGGCGCTGGCCGTGAAACTCTGCGAGCCGGCGACTTGGACGGTCTGCGCGGCCGGCAGTGTTCCATTCTGGACATATCCGAATGCCAGCGTGGAGGGAGTGACGCTGAACCCTGAACTGGCGCCGGTCACCGTGAACGTGACCGCAATCTGCGACACCACGCCGCCGGTGGTGGTCAGCGTAACGGTGCCCTGATAGGTTCCTGCGGCTAAGCTGGTAGCGTCGGCCGTAACGGTCACCAAGGTTGCCAGGTTGGCTACCCCGTTGGCCGGTGAGACCGATAGCCAACTTCCGCCGCTGGCAGTGCTGGTGGTGGCGGTGAAGGCGGTTTCCGAAGCCGCGTCGACGCTCACGGTCTGGTTTTGCGGCCCAGCGCCCGGAGCGGCGGTGAAACTAAGCTTCGAAACGCTCGGAACCACCGCGGGGGCGTCTGTCACCAGCAACAACAACGGCACCACCACGGTTTCTCCGCCCGTCCCCGAGGGAATCAGCAGGATCTGCGCCAGATACGTGCCGGTGGCCAGCGTTTGCGGAAGCACGGTGACGATCAGGTCCGTCGGAGTACTCAGGCTGGAGCCGGCTGAACTGATCTGTAGCCACGGCGGCAGTCCGGTCGCATAACTGAACCCCAGGGGCGACGCACCGGTGGCTTCGATGTTGAGAGTTAGCGGCGAAGGCGGTGTACTGCCGCCGCTGTAAGACATCACAAACGAACCGGGAATTGTGGTCAGCACCGGGTTCGCGGATACGAAGAACGTAACCTTGATGTTCACCACATCCGTGCCCAGTTTGATTTGCACACTGCCGGAATAGGTGGCTGCCGTCAGACCCGTGGGACTGGCGGTAACGGTCAGTTGGGTGGGAGCCGAACCGCCGGTGGAAGATAGGGAAAGCCAGGGTACGCCAACCGTTGCCGTATACGTAGCGCTGCCAAAGCCGTTTACCGCCACGATCTGCGACGCGGGAGCCGCCCCACCCTCCTGCGCCACGAACGTCAAAGCGGTTGGATTGGCGTACTCCGACACGCTGCCGATCACCAACGTGACGGTGACCACCTGGGTGCCCCCATCCGCGTCAAGCGCCGTGATGGTGCCCTGATAAGTGCCCGCCGTCAAGCCCCCCGGAACCACCGTGACATTCAAAGTGGCGGGCAGGGTTCCGGATACGTTCACTATGCCTCCATTCACCAGGAGCCAGTTTCCGGTGCTGGCGGTTTGGGCGACATAGGTATCGCCGGTCAGCGGGCTGGAGAGCTGCAGTACCTGCGCCGGCGGCGTGGTTCCACCCACCGTATATACGAATGCGAAAGAAGTGGGGTTGGCGACCAGGGTATTCGCGCCGACCTGCAGCGTGACGGGGATGATCAGCGGAGTCGGAGTGCCGGACGTGGGAGTGACCGTGATAATGCCCTCATACGTGCCCCCGGCAATGTTGAGAGGATCTATCGAGACCGTCAAATCCGCCGTCGTAAACGTGGCGCTGGCGGTGGCGCTCAACCAGTTTCCACCCGTCGTCGTGCTCCAGGACAGCGTAAAGCCGATCGAGGAAGTCCCGGCGCTGGAGAGTTGGATGGTTTGGGTGGTCGGTCCCGGCACGTTGAACGTCAGCGAAGGGAGCGAAGGGATGATGGTGAGGACGCTGCCGATATTGAACGTGACCGGGACCGACAACGAAGTGTATCCCGACGCGGTGACCTTGATGGTCGCCGTATAGACGCCCGGCACGTTGGCGATTTCGTTGAATGTGGCCTGGTCGTAATAGACCTGGATACGATCACCGGTGACCTGCGGCTGGGGAAAGAGCGTAGAGGGAGTGCCGGCGCCGGGCGTCACACTCACCACCAGGGCCGGCGACTTTCCGTCGCTGGCGGTCACCGCGACGTACACCGGCAGGGGTTCCGGTTCGGGCGGGCTGTATTGAAAAAGGACCGCGCTGGGCGACGCGGACAGCGTCGGCAGTGTCGTGGGTGCGGCAATCGGGGCGGCCGCAACCGCACATAAGCAGAGCTTCAGAGCAAGAGATCCGGGGATCTTCATATAAACCTTCGCACTTAGAATGATAGCGTAAAAGCGGGAAGGTGTCAGGGGGGAGCTTTTTAGCCGTCAGCTTTCAGCTCTCAACTTTCAGCTTTCAGCTCTCAGCTCTCAGCTTTCAGCTCTCAGCTTTCAGCCTTCAGCCTTCAGCTCTTTAGCGTTTGCTGGAGACCGGCCAGCATGCGCTTCACTTCTACAGCGCGCTGGGACAGCCGTTCGTGATCCGCGGGATCGATCAGCTTCAGGTCTCGCGCCAGCAGTAGGTGATACTCCAGTTCACTTGCCGATCCCATGGCGATGGAGCAGAAGCGGGAGAACTCGGCAGCGCCGTTTCGTCCGCATCCCTCGGCGAGGTTAGCTGGGATCGAGGCGCTGGAACGCCGGAGTTGGCTGGTTAGCCCATAGAGCTCTGCGCGCGGGAAGTTCGCTGTGATCTGGTAGATGGCTAGCGTCAACTGGTGCGCCTTCTGCCAAACCTTCAGTTCGTGGAAGTCCTTCACATTATAATGGTGGGCCTGAAAGCTGATAGCTGAAAGCTGATAGCTGATAGCTGAAAGCTGAAAGCTACTTCAGTATCTGAAATAGATTGCTATAGTCGTCCGTCCACATGCGCATCTTTTGCGGCAGCGGCACCGCTACGGCCGCCGTGCGCATCAACGGCCTGTCGAAGAAACCGGCGCTCGAAGTCACCAGCACCCAGGTTGACCCGAACACGTCGTTCTCCTCGTCCTCCGTGTCCACCAGGCGCGCATCCTTCCCCAACGATGCGGCGCCCAGCTTCACCACCGGGGCCAGAATCAAATGCTTGTTGGACACGTGAACCGCCAGCACGCCGTCAGGTTTCAAGTGCCGGAAGTATAAAACAAAAGCCTCCCGCGTGAGCAGATGCACTGGAATGGCATCGCTCGAAAACGCGTCCACCGCCAGCACGTCGAAGTTCTCCGGCGGTTCCCGCTCCAGCGAGAGCCGCGCGTCGCCCAGCGCCACGTCCAACCGCGCTTTGCAGATCTTAAGAAAAGTGAACTCCGTGCGCGCCAGCCGCAAGACTAGCGGATTGATTTCGTAGAACCGGAAATAGTCGCCCGCACGTCCGTAAGCAGCCAGGGTGCCGGTTCCCAGCCCGATCACGCCCACGCGCACCGGCCCGTTTTCCTGATCCTGCCGTATCGCGCGGCCCACCCCGGAGTTCGGCCCGTAGTAAGTAGTGGGCCGATTCTGGAACTTAGGATTCAAGTACTGTTCGCCATGCGTGATAGTGCCGTGCATTAGTCTGCGGACCGGGTCGTCGCTATCGTCGGCCGTCGAATCGAAGACTCGCAGGCCGCCATAGAAGTTCCGCGCCATCACCCGCATACCTTTGCCGCGTTCGTGAATGACGAAGCCCAGGTAACCCGCCACAGCCACCGTCAGCAACGCGGCGCCCAGCGGGGCGGGCCGCCTCCAGGAGCCTCCCAACCCGCTCTCCGGGTCGGCGCGGCACACCGCCAGCACCACGCACGCGCAGGCCGCGAGGCCCACCGGCAGTTCGTAAAATCCCGAAAACACGCGCGGCGCGATCAGCGCGACGAAGACTCCCCCCAGCGCGCCGCCCAGCGCGATCGTTACGTAGTAAAACGTCAATCGGCCCGCGTCCGGCTTTAAGCGCGCCAACTCGCCGTGGCACACCATGCAGCAAATGAACAGCCCCACGGCGAAGAACGGGATCATCACCTTGATCGGGTTGTTCTGAAACTCGGGCGAGAGCGCATAAGCCATCCCGCCCACCGCCACTGCGAATAAGCCCAGAAACGCTCTGCGCCGGTACCACCAGGCGCTTTCAAAACACAGTATGAAGCTGAGTAAGTAGACGCTCAGCGGCAGTATCCACAGGAAAGGTATCGCAGCGACGTTCTGCGCCAGGTGATTCGTGATAGCCAGCAGCAGTGTCGAGGCGCAGGCCGGCAGCGCGATCCGGAAGAAAATCGTGCGCGCAGAGTCTCGTTCATGCGGCGCCAATTCGGCCTGCGCCGCCGCGGTTCCGCGCCCCAGCCACGCAGTCGCGGCACACAGTATCGCGAACACGCCGTATGCCGCCGACCAACTCACCGCCTGGTGGCGCGTGCCCAGCCATGGCTCAAACAGTACGGGATAGCTGATCAGGGCAAACATGGAGCCGGCATTCGATAGCGCATAGAGCCTGTACGGCATCGCGCCTCGATAGCGGCGGGCGTACCAGGCCTGCAGCAACGGACCGGTAGTCGAAAGCAGGAAATACGGAAGTCCCACGTTCACCGCCAGCAGCGCCAGGATGCGCAGCGTAGGATCCGCGCCGCCAGTGGGCTTCCAGGCGGCCGACGGCCAGATCGGCAACACCGCCAGGCTCACCGTTAGCAGCCCGATATGTGCGGCCATCTGCGCGCGCGGCCGCAGCTTCCGGTACAGCCAGTGCGAGTACAGATACCCCAACAACAAAACCGATTGAAAAAACAGCAGGCAGGTGGTCCACACCGCCGCCGACCCGCCAAACCATGGCAGGATGATGCGGGCAATGACCGGTTGTACCTGAAAGAGCAGAAAAGCGCTCACCAGGATAGTAAGGGCGTATAAGAGCATGGGTTCTGGGTTCTAGGTTCTGGGTTCTGTCCGCTTGATCCAGCGAGTGCGGGTAGGGCGCCGGCACCCAGCACCCAGCATCCGTCATTTATAAGCCGCTATCCCAGTCACTCGCTCTCCAATCACCAGCGTATGAATATGATCGGTGCCCTCGTAAGTCTTGACCGTCTCCAGGTTGCATAAGTGGCGCATGATGGGATACTCGTCGGTAATTCCATTCGCGCCCAGCAAGTCCCGGCTCAGCCGCGCGCAATCGAGGGCAATGGCCACATTATTCCGCTTCAACATGGAGATGTGCGCCGGCTCCAGCTTGCCTTGATCCTTCAGCCGGCCCACCTGCACGGCCAGCAATTGCGCCTTGGTGATCTCCGTGATCATGCAGGCCAGCTTCTCCTGCACAAGCTGATGCGACGCGATGGGCCGGCCGTCGAATTGCTTGCGCAGGATGGTGTACTGGCGCGCCGTCTCGTAGCAATCCATGGCCGCGCCCAGCACGCCCCAGCCGATCCCGTAGCGCGCTTGCGAGAGACAGCCCAGCGGTCCCTTCAGCCCTCTCGCGCCCGGCAGCATCGCCGCCGCTGGAACCCGGCAATCGGCCAGGGACAGGCTGGACGTCACCGACGCCCGCATGGACCACTTCCCGTGAATGTCCGACGACGTGAATCCGGGCGTGCCCTTCTCCACCAGGAATCCCCGAATGCCTTCCTCCGCGCGCGCCCACACAATCGCCACATCGGCCAAGGTGCCGCTCGTAATCCAGGTTTTCTCGCCGTTCAGGATCCAATCGCCGCCATCGCGCCGCGCGGTGGTGCGCATGCCGGCGGGGTTCGAGCCGAAGTCCGGCTCGGTCAGTCCGAAACATCCCACCGCCTGGCCGCTTTGCAGGCGCGGCAGCCATTTCCGCTTCTGTTCGTCCGACCCGTAAGTGAAGATCGGATACATCACCAACGCGCCCTGCACGCTGACGAAGCTGCGCACGCCCGAATCGCCGCGCTCCAGTTCCTGCATGATCAGCCCGTATTCCACGTTGCTCATGCCCGCGCAGCCGTAACCCTCCAGGTTGGCGCCGAAGAAGCCCAGACGGCCCATCTCCGGCACCAGGTCGCTCGGGAAGCGCGCATCGCGATAACAGTCGCGAATGGCCGGCAGCACGCGATCGTCGACGAATTGACGCGCCGTCTGCCGCACCAGCAGCTCCTCTTCATTGAACAGAGAATCGATACAAAGGTAATCCACGCCACGAAAAGCCATATAATCAAGCCTATCAAAACATGTTTTCATCTCGATTTCACTGGGACCCGTCTCCCAACCGTCTCACGCGCCTGCTCGCCGACAAGCGCCGCGGCGGCGCGGCCGGCATCGATCCGATACTGGACCTGACCGAATCGAACCCCACCCACGCGGGTTTATCGTATCCCGCGGAGATCGCCGCAGCGCTGGCCGACCCGCGCGCTTTGCGTTACGATCCGCAGCCCGCCGGATCGCTGGCCGCGCGCGAAGCCGTGTGCCGCTACTATGCGGAGGCCGGTCACACGGTCGAGCCGGATCGCGTGCTGCTCACGGCCAGCACCAGCGAAGCGTATCAGTATCTGTTCAAGCTGCTCGCCGATCCGGGCGACGAGGTGCTGGTGCCGCGGCCGTCGTACCCGCTGTTCGAATTTCTCGCCACCATGGAAGCGTTGCGCGTGGTTTCCTATCCGCTGGTCTACCACGGCGGCTGGTCGATGGACTGCGATGCACTAGCCACCGCGGTTACTCCACGGACGAGCGCCATCGTGGTGGTGAACCCGAACAACCCGACCGGATCGTTCCTCAAGCGCGACGAATTGCGCTTCCTCCAATCGTTAGGACTCCCGCTCATCTCGGATGAAGTCTTCGCGGACTATGCATTCGCCGCAAACGCGAACCGCGTGCGCACTCTGGCCGCTACCACGGAAACGCTGGCGTTTTCCATGAGCGGACTATCCAAAATCGCCGGCCTCCCGCAAATGAAGCTCGGATGGATAGTAATCTCCGGGCCCGACGCCCCGCGCCTTGAGGCAAAGGACAAGCTGGAGTGGATCGCCGACACTTATCTGTCCGTAAGCACACCCGTACAGCAAGCCGCCCCGCGCCTGTTGGAACTGGGCAAGGGCATTCAGCGGCAGATTGCCGCCCGCACCTGGGCAAACCTGGCATGGCTCCAATCCGCCATCCCCGCCGACTCGCCCTGCCGCATCCTGGCGGTCGAAGGCGGCTGGTACGGCACGCTGCAAGTTCCGCGCATCCGCCGCGAGGAGGAATGGGCGCTCGAGCTTCTGGAAAAGGACAACGTCTTGGTGCAGCCCGGCTTCTTCTTCGATTTCGAATCCGAAGCGTTCCTGGTGCTCAGCCTTCTAACCGCGCCGGAAACGTTCAAGGAAGGCTGCCGCCGACTGCTGGCGCGGGTTGGGCACACCGCTCTTTAAGCCAAACAGTGAACATGATAGTACCGTTCCGTTTGAAGGAATTTCCGCGGCTTTCGTCTTCCGGGGACGGGCTGGGAACCGCCGAGCTGCTTTTCGGCCCTATTATGGTCCAGCCGTAGCCCTTACCCCTGGAGAACACGGCGGTCGGTAGTGGCTCAGTTTGAACTGAGCCACTACCCGGCGGTCGATATCAATCGAGCCATTGGAAGTACGGTCATGGTTTTCTGGAACGAGTGGAATTCTTGGCCGACTTAACCAAGACTTAACGGCGGATCTCGATCCCAATCTGCCGCCTGTGTATTGCATTGGTGGCGAAATGCCCAACTTGATTGTGAACGCCGCTCACGCGACTCCCAATGTAATCAAGGACTCCGGCCGAAAGGAAGGGAGCCATCCGCCTCAACACTCGCCGGGCCTGGAATACCGGATGCCATCCGGACGAAGGTATTTGATCCGTTTTTTAACACAAGCCGGTGGGCAAAGGAACTGGCCCGGGATATCTGGCAAAGCCCGCCCACGGGTTTACGCGCGACACAACGGGTGCGGATCCCGTAGGCGAACAGAATTTACAACCTGACAGGATTACACCCCAGCTTGGCCCGCCTCGTTTTTGCATGTTAGCAGGCTCGTCTGCCATGTCAGCGCTAATCTAGCGCCGATGACAGTATCACGATCTCGACCCGGCGGTTTGACGCACGCCCATCCACGGTGTCATTCGGGGCCGCCGGCCGATACGCACCATAGCTCGCGATCGACAAGCGCGATTCCGGAATGCCGTAGCGGCTGCTCAACAGATCGAGGATCTCTTGGCTGCGCGCCATCGAAAGATCCCAGTTGCTGCGAAAACGACGATTGTGTATGGGAATCGGGTCCGCATGGCCGATGAGCCGCACGTCGTTCGGGATATCGCGAAGGACGTCCGCAATTTGCGCAATAGTGGGCCAAGCCTGAGGACTCACTGCATCCTCCCCGGATGCGAAGAGAATCACCGTTGGAAGGCTGATGACCAGGCCGCGCCGTTCGAGCTTGGGCTCCAGCCCGTGCTCTCTGAGGCGTTCCTGGGCGCGAATCAGATTCGTGCGATCGCGTTCCGGTTCCGAGGGCGCCGGGGAAGGCTGGGCGGGAACCACCGCGTGCGCCGCCGGAACTTCCAGACTTTTGGCGGCTCCTACCAGGAAGAAGATCAGCAGGATGGTCAGGACGTCAACGTAACTCACCATCCAACGGTCGCGTTGATGCGTGGCGCTTTGCAGGTATTTAGGGGTCATATTTGTCCGGCTTCCGGTGCGGAAACCATAGTTTCGAAAGAGCCATCGTGGCCGGGCAACCCATTCATGAAAGAATACAAGCGATGGCGGACCAGCCTCGGATGCATGCCATCGAACAGGCACAGTGCGCCCTCTGTCATCAGTTCCTGGAGCTCGAAGGTTTCCGCGGCTCGTGTCCGGATGCGATGCGCCGCCGGCAGCAGCACCAGATTCGCCAGCGCCAGGCCATAGATCGTTGAGGTAAACGCAGCTCCGACGCCGTACGCAATCGTGGAGAGACTCGATAACTGCCGGAGAACGTCGATGAGCCCGACCACGGTCCCGAGCACGCCCATAGTGGGAGTGAAGCCTCCCGCGACTTCGAGCACTTTGGCGGCGGCCTCGCTCTGCCTCTCACAGAGCCGGATTTTGTTCTCAAGAGCCGACTGCAATTGGGCGCGAGTCTCGGTATCCAGGGCGAGCAGCAGTGCTTCGTGGAGGAAAATGTGGCTAACCCGATCGATGCTAGGTTCGAGCGCGAGCATGCCATTAATCCTGACGACCTTGGCATACGAAATAATCTCTTCGATCAGGTCCTCTCGATCTGGGGAAGCGGATTTGGAAAGGAGATTAAGGGTGCGCCGTAACGCAAAGAGCAGCGCGCGGGCCGGAGTCGTAATCAGCATGACTCCGAGAGTTCCGCCCACGACGATTAGCACACCCGCAGGCTGAAAGAAATAGCGAGCACTGACGCCGGTAACGGCGATCCCCGCAACCATGGCAATCGATGCGATCGCAATGCCTATCAGGATGCCGGCGTCGAGGCCGCCGTGCCGGGCACGGGCCGCCGATCGTTTAAATTCCGGTCTGTTCACGGCTATTGACGCTGCCATCGCTTTGCTTCTCCTGTCGCACAGTTCGTCCGCGTAATGATGCCGCGCAGGGCGCCGCTCAAAGGTCGAGAGAACGACGGTTGTGCATCGCTTTACCGACGTTATTACAAGACTGCGCCACGTTCGTGCAAGCATGGCCTCGCATGGCAGAGGCCCGTGCCATGCCCGGGTTTACAGAGGCAATGGTCATGCGCGTGAGGGATGCAGATCGCTAGCCATGTGGAGCGGCTTTCTTTTCAACTGTATAGGACCATGCCAGCGCGTTGCCGTTTTGACGACGAGAAGCAATCGTCAAATCCTTGACGGTGACTGTCTCGCACGGCCCCGCGGAGAGGGTAGTTTGGAATTCCGGTAGTGGGTCAGTTTGGTTTTGTGCCGCAGATAATCCTGCCCAACGCCACGCTGTTCACAAAATGGAGGGCGGGCAATTCTGCCGCTCTTGATCACTCGACTGCTGTGAGGCGCTTGAATGTGCGCGGAGGGATTCCCTGCCTTCCACCGCTGCGCCATGGAGCGAGACTCCGGGCCGGTGACCCGCAGATAGAAAGAGACCCGTGCCGGCCTCGGTCGAACGAATCAGGATACGAGGCGATGCTGCAGGCGTCTTTCCGGCACGCGGAGCCGGATTATACCGCCTTCGACGATCCCGCTCAGAAAGAGAACGTCCACACCGCGTCTGAGGCACATGCGCTCAATGCGCTCTGAGTTCGTGAGGCCTGCGCGAATCATAGCACAGTCAATCCCAAGTTCCAGCTTGAGAAGACGGGCTGCGCTAGTCGCTCCGCTCGCCAGCAAGGCCCGATTTCCTCTCCCCTGAAGAATTTGATGGAGGAAGCCAAGCATGTCGGAATCGTCCGCTACGACAAGGACCGTACGGGGGTCGCGCGCGACGACCTGCGGCTTCAAAACATCTCGCCCCGTGAAAGGACCCATCGACCCGCGGTTCATTTCGGCATCGGGCTTGGAATTCGAGTCCGACGATGATCTGCTTCGGGGCCTCGGCAAAAAACCGGAAGGGAAGGAACAATCGGAAACGCTCATGCCAGGAACAATGCACGCGAGGATCCTAACGAGAGCAGCTTGTTTTCAAGTGTTTACCGGCTGGCGCCGATATCATCGGGTTGACGGTCCACGCCGGTACGTCAAAATTCTGACGGATAAAAGACACCACCTGTTCGCCTTATCGGCAAGCCCGTTGACTCTTTCTAGCATTTTGTTCTGTATCGCCGACCGCACATCATGTGACACGCCATGCACTCACTTACCGCGCCGGCTCTGCTAGATTAGTTGAAAGCATGGACGTCTTCGTCGCGCGCCAACCGATATTCGACCGGCAGCGGCACCTCTATGCGTACAAGCTGCTTTATCGTTCCGCGGGTTCCCAGAACAGCGCCGACGACGACCCGACGGCAGCCATCCAAGTGCTTGCGAATACCCTCCTCGCGATCGGGATCGAGAACTTGGTGTGCGGCAAGAGAGCTTTCATCAAGTTCGATCGCAGCCTGCTGCTGGGCGGATTGCACACCGTTCTCCCGCCCGAGATTCTGGTCATCGAGCTTCTCCATTCGGTGGAGCCGGATACCGAAGTTCTGGCTGTCTGCCGGGATCTCTGCCTACAAGGCTACGCATGCGCACTGGGTGATTTTGCAGCCGATCCCCGGCGCGAACCGCTGGTCCGCTTGGCTAAATTCATCAAAGTGGATCTACGGGCCACATCGCGACCGGAACAGGCGCGCCTTCTGAAGACTTACCGGTCCTTAGGAATCGCGCTGCTGGCCGAGAAGGTCGAGACGCAGGAAGAGTTCGAGTGGGCCCTGGACGCCGGATACGACTACTTTGAAGGCTACTTCTTCACGCGTCCGGCCGCCGTGCGGGGGCGGCGCATACCGACGGCGAAATTAACCTGCCTGCGCCTGCTCGCGGAAGTTCAGCGCATCGAGTCCGACTTCGAGTTCTTACACACGCTCATATCGCGCGACGTGTGGCTTTCCTATAGCCTCCTGCTCTATGTGAACTCGGCGCTTTTCTCCCGTACCACTGAAATTCGAACGATCAAGCATGCCATGACGGTGCTGGGCGAGGAGGGCGTCCGGCACTGGGCCGTCTTGGCCGCGCTGCCGGTAATGGCGAAAGACAAGCCTGGCGAACTGGTCACCCTATCCCTGGTGCGCGCGCGCTTTTGCGAACGCATCGCGGACCTGGCGCGAGTCTCCCCGCCGAATGTCGGGTTTCTGCTTGGCCTGTTCTCGCTGCTCGACGCCCTCACCGACCTCCCTATCGGGGAAGCGCTCGCCAAGGTCCACGGCGCTCCCGCGATCACGGACGTTCTAACCGGAATCGCGCCGGTCGGCGATCCGTATTTGGCCGCCTACCAGACGGTATGCCGCTACGAGGCTGGTGATTGGGAGGAGGCGATGGCGCTGGCCGCAACATTGGATATCAAGGCGGATAAGATCACCGAAGTTTATGCGGAGTCCACTTTTTGGGCCCAACAGGCGCTGCATGCCACGTTTCGAAAAATCGATACGCGGCGGCATGTGCGCCATGCCGCCACCGGTGAACTCCGCATCCTATGGGAAGACCGGGCAGAAGGCGAAGGGGTCATTGCGGCCAAGCTCATCAACGCGTCGGTAGAGGGCTTGCAGTTGCTGGTATCCGAGAAAATGCCGGTTCCATCCTACATCAGATGCCACGACCAGAAATTGGGCGTATCCGGCAGAGGGCGGGTGCGCTATTGCAATTACGTCAAAGGAAAATATCTCATTGGCGTCGAGTTCCGCGGCGGAACCGGGTGGCGCGTGCCCTCGGCTCTCCATTAGTCTAGCTGGGTTTCGTGAGAGTCCCGGACCGCCAGTGCGGGCCGGCTAAGCGGAGTTGCAGCAGGCTCCGCGGGCGTTCGTATGCCGCGCGGCAACCCATCGAGTACCTTCGCTAATCGTCTCTGAACGCGGCATCTGCCTAGGCTAGCGCTTGCCGTCGGGCGACGCCTCGCTGACGTCGTCGTCGCTATCGTCGCCGCTATGATGGTCGGCGAGCGATGCGGAACCTCTTCCGTTTTCGAGCGGCCGATTGACATATAGTCACAAGTCTTTCTAGCCCGCCCTATGACACGACGCTGGAGAGCTTGCAATTCCCGATCTAGCGGCGAGTCATCGCCCTGGACTCAGTCTCCGGGCAACGTCATCGTACCGCCGCAAGAGTGGAATTGTGCCTGACCGCTAGGGGGCCGTAATAGGTTGGGTCGGCGAATTTCTCGTTGAAGATTTGTTCCCAGCGGGCGTTGTCCAGGCACCACTTACACCTCCCGCATTGGCAGTATGGGCGTCGCCGAATCTGGGAAAACTCTTCGGCCGGTTTTGCCAGGCCGCGCCGCACCCGAATTCCCCCGGCTTTGCCCACGGCGGTTTCCTGCGGTGTGGGCGCCGGCTTGGCTTCCGCTCTTACCGGCGGTGGTGCCGGCAGACAGTCCGCGGAGGGGAATTGTGGAAGCAGGTTAAGCAGCGCGGTCTGTACAAGCTGGCGGTCCCGCCGGTGCTGCGAAGAGTGCCGCCGGCTAGAGTCGGCGATATGAGCGAGAACGCCGACAAGATCCGCGGCTGACGCTAAGAAATCTTCCGAAGGGCCGGCTGCATTAGGCATCGCGGGCAATTTAAGCATTTCACTTGCCGTCGTCGGAATCATCCGATAACAGATTGACAATTGCAAGGATATTCATATATAGCCGAGGCAATTTATTGAAACCAAACACATCTTCTATTCGATGACTTCGCTTGCGACGTTTGGAAGACGCATGCAAGAGGAGGCCGGTCCGGCTGGCGGATCGAGAGGTGGGCCAAGTCGCGCATCGCTTTGTTGGTTCTGCCCCAGTTCCACGCACCTTGAGTACTTGGTTCCTGGGCGCTTGTGCGCCAAAGCCAATGCCTACGACTGGGGCTGACGGGTGATTACGAATTCGGTAAAATACTGGAAAATGCAGTGTGCCGGTTCCCAATATTTCGGCGCGGCCGTTGGAGCATAACAGCCGATTAGGGTGCCGCGGGTATATGTGCCTTCAGCATCCGGCGCACGGCGGCGAAAACCCGCTCCACAGCCGGACGGCGATAGGCCCACCGTTCGTCCGGCTCGGGCGGATTCACCACCATTGTGGCATTGGCCTCGAAGAGGAGAAGTTCCCCTGCGGCGCTCAAGCCGAAATCGACGCCGGCGTAGTCCAGGCCGAGCGTGGCTTGAATGCCAGCGAGCGCCTGCATGGCCCGCGGTCCGAGCACCTGCGGCATATTCTCTAGAAACTCCGCGTCCTCGGCGCGATGGTCCGCGCGTTCCGCCATTTCGGCGGTGAAATAGTGGATCTTCCAATGGCTGGAAATCGCCACGTGCAGCGGATATAGTTCGCCCCCGATCGTCATTACGCGATACTTGCGCACCTTTCCGTCGGCGCCGCGAGCGTTTAGGAACTCGATGACGGTCAGTTCCTTCCCGGGGAGCTTGGCCACCGCGGCGCGCAGCTCTTCCGGAGTCTCCACCCGCAGAAAATGGCGGCCGGTGTGAAAACCGGGCGTCCGCACCAACAGGGGGAAGCGGAAGCCGTGGCGCGCCAGCGTGGGCGCGGCGTCGGAAGTGGAGAGCAGTTCCCGGGGCAGGGTGACCGTGAGCGGCATCACCACGCCCGGCAGACGCGTGAGCCGGGTATGGTCCGCGCGCCCTGTCGCCAGGACCGCGGACGGCAAATTGATCACGGGCGCCTGGGTGAGAGACACGACGGCCTGCGCGGCGAGCAGCGCCGGCGCGGCCAGGTCGGCATCGCCGATGGCATTAAATACGAGTTGATGCGGCGGCAGCGGCAATTTGAGATCGTAAAACTCGGGTAGCACCACGAACGTCCGGAAGACCCGGTCGTCCAGCAGATAGCGGGTCGGGATGTTGCCGCCCCGCGACGAAACCAGCAACAGCAGAGACACCGGAGGGCCTTCTCCACGATACGGCAACTCCAAAACGGGCCGATCCTCGAAACCCTTGCGCCGATGCCATTGGGCGCCCTCTTCGTCGCCCAGCTCCGCCAGCACATAGGCGAGGCCTTGATGCGCCTCCGCATGGGCCGGGTCGCAGCGGAGGGCGGTTTCAAAGTGTTCGCGGGCGGCCGCAAACTCGCCGCTTTCATGCAGGACATTGCCCAGGTTGACGTGGCTCATGGGATCGCCGGGATGGCGGGCCGCGGCTTCCGCGTAGGCCGTGCGCGCGGCGGTTCGATAACCGGTCGAATGCAGCAGCGTGCCCAGATTGTTCAACGCCAGCCGGTGGGAGGGCTCGCGCGCCAATACATCCAAATACGCATTTCTGGCTTCCAGCGTGCGGCCCATCTCGGCGAGTAAACAAGCGCGCTGAAATCGCAGACGCACTGCGTCGGGATCGCACGCGATGCCGGCGTCGAGGTCGCGCAAGGCGGATTCCCGTGCGCGTTGCGGCGGCCAGTCCGCAGCGGGAGTGTCGTGCGGCGCGCGGCTCTGGGCGGCACTGGCTTGCGCACTGGCTAGCATGGCGCGTCCGCTGGCCACCGTCTTGTCCACCAATAGGTCGATCTCCTTCTCTCCGGTCCGGTGATTGACAATGGCCACGCGAATTGCCAGGCATCCGTTGACGATGGTGGTGGATGGCGCCACCACCCCGGACTCCTGCAGTTCGATGACGATCCTGGGATTGACGCGCTGGGCGTCCTCCGCGCGATAACGGAAGCAGACCACATTGAGTTCCACCGGCGCCAGCAGCTCCAATTCCGGTGTTTGGGAGATCCGGCTCTCCAGATAATGAGCCAAGGCGCAGGTGCGCGAAATGACGGATCCCAGCGCCGCGGTGCCGTACACTTTGAACGTGAACCAAGTCTTCAACGCCCGAAAACCACGCGAAAGATCCGGCCCGTAATCGCAGGGCCAAGGCGCGCCCGCCGCCAGACCACGCAGTTCTTTTCTCAAATAAGGAGCCGAAGCGGCAAACGTTCTGCGATGCAGCACGCCGTCGCGCACTAGAATGAATCCGGCGTCATAAGGCACTTGGCCCCACTTATGAAAATCGAAAGCCAGCGAGTCGGCGCGCGCGATGCCCTTAAGCCGGGGCGCCAGATCCGGCGCCAGAATCGCCAGCGCGCCGTATGCGCCATCCACATGGAACCAGAGCCGCTCTCGGCGGCAGATGGCGGCCAGGGCGTCGAGGTTGTCGATTGCCCCGGTGTCGACGGTGCCGGCGGTTCCCACCACCAGGAACGGAGCCAGGCCGGCGCGGCGGTCCGCTGCAATGGCTTTCTCCAGGGCGTCCGAATCGATCCGCTGGCGTCCGTCTACGGGAATCATGCGCAGTGCATCGCTACCGATACCGGCGATGTCCATGGCTTTGCCGATGCAGGCATGGGCCGCCACCGAAGTGTAAGCCGACAGCCTTTTCGAACTCCCGGCGACGCCCGCGCACCGCACTTCAAATCCAAGCTCGGTATCGCGGGCAATCAGGACGCCGATGAGGTTGGCCATCGAAGTTCCCGTGACAAACAGGCCGGTGGCGCTTTCCGGAAAGTCGAAGAGCCGCTGCATCCACCGCACAATCTGGCGTTCCACCTCGATGGGAACGTGATCGCGTCCTCCCAAATTGGCGTTCAGTCCCGCCGCGAGCATCTCCGCCAAGATGCCCACGGGTGTGCCGCCCCCATGCACCCAGCCCATGAAGCCAGGATGCACATTGCCGGTGGCGAAGGGCAGGATATCGCGGATGAACTCCCGATGGACGGCGGCCAAGTCGCTGGGCGCTTCGGGAAGATCGCCGCGGAATCGCGACCGCACCTCGTCCGGAATCGGCTGCCAGACCGGACGGTCGCGGATGTTCTCGACGTAATCGAGAATGTCGTCGAGCATCCGGTGCGCCTGATTGCGGAAGTCCTTCCAGTCGGAGGGGTCGAGCGTCCAGCCGTCGCGCGGCGGCAAATCCGCGCCCGTATTCTCGTTGTGCATGGGTAACGTCACTTCAATTATGCACGAGGAGTCGGTTGGGGCAAGGGCTGCATAACCCGGAATGTGAGCTTAACTGGCTGCGGAAAAATGTCAAGGGCCGCTTGCTAACGCGCGCGGCTCAGAATCGTGCGCACGTGTTTGCAGCAACTGACCGAGCCGCGACCGTGAGGAGGGAGCGGTCTGGCGGACCCCTTTTTCCTTAGCCTGTTAGGTCACCGAAGACGGCTGACGAATTCCTGTTTCGTCCCCAGTTTGCAGGTCGCGAGGAGAAATGATCGCCGATTTCGGCGCGCCGTGAGGCATCATCACGCTGATCGGTTCGACCACACCCGTAGTCCAGGAGAAGCTCTTTAGCCGCGCGATGGCGGATTGCGTCACCTCTTGTCCGCTAGCCAGCAAGAGCAGGCCGCTCTTGCTCCGCACATCCACCTTGATGATCATGCCCGTGCGCAATTGGCCCAGGTCCACCATTCGCGATTCGCTTGCAAACGTTTCCACTTGGACTTCTTCCAGCGCCGCGAGGAAGGCAGTGTGGTAGTCCTTGCTGGCGCGCATGCGCGCCAGGGCCGACTCCGCATCGGCGCCCCGGACCAGCAACTCATCAAAATCCAAGGCAACCTTCAACAGATGAGCTCCGTTAGCCACCGCCTCCGTGCCGGTGCGGCGATGCCAGGCGGTATTTTGGCCGGCTATCATGGCCGCCACCGCTTCCAGACGCGGGATTTTCGCAAGCAAATGGTAGCCGAGCGCGCTCTGTGACGACAGCGTTCTTTCTTCTTGTGGACTCAACGGCTCGGCGGCGTAGAATTTGTCCAGAACATCCGGCGGGACGGTCACACAGCCGATCTGCGAGAGCATGGCAGCGAGCTCAAACTGCCAGGCTTCCGGCAAATTGAGCTTCCGAGCCATGTGCCGCACGTAGCGGGCGATGCGGTTGGCCCGGCCGAAGGCGGGAGGATTCACCAGGCTGAGAATCTCGCTCAAGACGCCGATGGCGCCGTGGAGCGTCTTCTCCAACAACTCCCGCTCCACTGTGACCAATCGGTATTGTTCGAGCGCCGCACCCAGGGTGCGTACCAATGTCTCAGGAGGACACGGTTTGGTTAGAAACCGGAAGACCTGGCCCTGGTTGACGGCGGCGATGGCGTCCGGCAGATCCGCTTGGCCCGTCAACATCACCCGCACCGTGTTGGGTGAGATCTTGGCCACCCGAGTGAGGAACTCGATTCCGCTCATGACGGGCATGCGCAGATCGGAAACAACCACGGCGAACGGACCGTCTTTTTCGATCGCGCTAAGGCCGGGTTCGGGTCCCGGCGCAATTTGGATCTCAAATTCTTTCCGAAAGCGTCTCTCGATGGCTTGCAGCAGGTTGACCTCGTCGTCCACAAACAGGATGCGCTTCGACATACCCCTCCTTTCCTGGCCGGGCTTCCCGGGACCATTGTTGCCATTCGGCCAACTTGTCCTGCAGGCCGATCGCGGTGAGACAAGCGACGGCGTCTTTATCCAAGCCGCCCTTCAGCAGCGCGTCGGCCGCATGCACGGCAAAGGCGGGGCTCGACAGCCCCGACGGATCGGCTGGAAATTCGTGGTGCCGCAGAACCACCTCGGTGATGGGATCGGGAAGCGCCCATAACCACAACAGGTATGCCCCAACTTCCGCGTGAGTGGTACCAAAGGCCCGCACTTCCACGATGCGATGGGGAATCCCCTCGTCGCTGGCGCGGCGTAGCGTTTCGTCGTACTTGTCCGGGTAATTGCATGCCAGAAGCAGCTTGCCCACATCGTGCAGCAACCCGCCCACGAACGCGAAATCCACAAGTACGGCGGAGAGTTCCAGGGACTGCGCGACACGCCGCGCCAGGCCGCCGACTGCCAGGCTATGACTCTGCAGCCGCTCGATGGAAAAAAGGTGCGCGCTCTTGGGCTGGAAGGCGCGAAACGCCGAGGCCACCAGCACGAGCTGCCTCACCATCTCCGGTCCCAGATAGATCACCGCCTCGATCGGATCCGTGATCTGGCGGCGAATTCCGAAGAACGCCGAATTCACCAACTGTAGGACCTTGGCGGTCATGCTGATATCCCGGCCCACAACTTCTGCAACGTCCTGGGGCGAGACATCGAAGGACTGTAATACCTCCATCAACCGAAGATACACGGAGGGAACGCTGGGCAAGCTGTGCAGACTCGATATCAATTGCTTCAAAACCGGATCGTCGAGCATGACCCGCAGACTGAAAGCGCGCCCCACGGTAGCGCGCAGTGTGGCGGCGTCGCACGGCTTCACCAGATATTGATGAGCCAGAGTTGCGGAACGCACGGCGATCTCCTGGTCCGCTACGCCGGAAAGGACCATCCGCACGACCTGAGGATAAAGGCTCACCACCTTGGCCAGCAAATCGAGCCCACTCATCTCCGGCATCCGCAAGTCCGTAACCAGCACATCGTACTCGGATTGCGCCAGCCGCTCTAACGCTTCCCGGCCACTGGTGACGAAGGCCATGCGCCACTCATTCCGCATGGGATAGAGCATGCGCTGCAGGCCGTCGAGAACCTTTTGCTCGTCATCTACGAAGAGTACGCGCTTCATCTTCACTCGTTTCCGTACCCAACGGCAATCGAATCAGAAAGGTCGTACCAGTCGCAGGATTGGATTCGAAGCTGATGGTTCCCCGATGTTTCCGCACGATCACGGAGTGTGCAATCGCCAGACCTTGACCCGTGCCTTTGCCCACTGGCTTGGTTGTAAAGAACGGATCGAAAACTTTAGATTGAATTTCCGCGGGAATGCCGGGGCCCGTGTCGCTGATCCGGATGTTGGCCCAACTCCCGTCCCTGCGCGTCGCGATGCGGATGGCGCCTTTGCGGCCGGTTTCCTTACCGACCTCGCCAATGGCCTGGGCGCTGTTCACAATCAGGTTGAGCATGACCTGGTTGAACTCTCCGGGAAGGCAGGAAACGCGCGGCAACTCCGGATCCAGGTCCACGGTAACGTCCGCCACGTACTTCCATTCGTTCCTGGAGACCAGGACCGTGCTTTCGATCGCGGCATTGATATTGACCAGCGTCTTCTCGACCGCTCCAGGGTGTGAAAACTCTTTCATCGCGCGCACGATGCGGGCTACGTGCTCTACGCCTTCCAGCAATTGCTGGATGGCCTTGGGAATCTCATCCCGCAGGTAGTTCAAATCCACGCGTTGCGCCGCCGCATTGCCGGGATCTTCCCCGGGATCGGCAGCCCCGTCCGGCGAGGGTATGGCTCTGAGGAGATCCCCGAAAGCCTCTTCCAGGAATCGGCCGTTGTCGCCAATGTATTGAATCGGCGTATTGATTTCGTGAGCGATCCCGGCTGCAAGCTGCCCGATGGATTCCAGCTTTTGGGCCTGCGCCAATTGGCTTTCCAAGAGCCGGCGCTCGGTGATGTCGCGGAAGACGCAGACCAGGCGCTCCACCTCGCCGTTTGCACGTGTGATGGGGCTGATCACTACGTCCCAGAGCTCGGGCTTGCCTGCCGGGCTACGGAGGCTGCCCTGGTATGCGCCGGTTCTTCCGGCCGATGCATTCTGCAGCGCCGCCCGGGCTTTCTCCCGGTCGGGTCCTTCCCAGAAACCTAGCCAGCTTCGCTGGGAGATGCTGGTTTCCTCATCCAATCCGAGAAGTTTCCGGCCGCCGGCGCTCACATAGAGCAGCAGGCCGTCTTTGTCGAGCACGCCGACCCCATCGGATGAACTTTCGATGATACGCTTGGCGAATTCTTCACTCGCGCGCAGCGCTTTCTCGACGCCTTTGGCGGGAGTAATGTCGCGGGAAATACCGAGGGTACCGATGACCTGCCCATCCGGGTCGGAAAAGCGCACTTTGGTGGTCGAAGCCCAAGTCTCCCGGCCGTCGGGCCACGTTTCCTTTTCTTCGACCGCGATTAGAGGCTTTCCGGTTTCCAGAATTTCCAGTTCATCGCCAAAGGCTTGCTGGGCATGCTCGCGGTTGAAAAAATCAAAGTCCGTCCGGCCCACGGCCTGGCTTGGATCGCTCAGCCCAAACAACCTGGCCTGCGCGCGGCTGATCCGCAGAAATCGGCCATCCCGGTCCTTGAAGTAGATACAATCCGGAACTGTTTCCATCAGGGTCTCGAACAAATGCCTGGCTCTGGCCAGTTCGGCGTCGGCTCGCTTGCTCGCGGTGATGTCGCGAATCACGGCGAACCCATATTCCTTGCCGCAGAACGCCGCCTGGCTGGCGGTGATGCGTACCGGAAAGACGGTGCCATCCTTGCGGCGGTTGCGCGCTTCAAATGTCATCGCGCCCGATTTGCCCGCCTCCCAGTTGGTTTGCCAGTACTCGGGAGTCAGGTCCGGATCGAACTGGAAGACAGTCATGGAGAGCAGCTCCGCCCGCGAGTATCCCAGGGAGCGGCAAATCGAGTCGTTCGCATACAGGACCTTGCCGGTGGGATCCAGCCAGAGTATGCCGTCCGCCGCATTGTCCACCGCGAATTGGGTCAGCCGCAATGCATCCTCGGCCTGTTTGCGCGCGGTAATGTCCACTGCGATGGCGCGCATGCCCACGGGTTGGCCGCCTTCCACAATCACGCTGGGCGATACCAGGATCCGAAACGCGCTTCCGTTTTCTCCCAATGCATCGTATTCGCAGGCCGAACCGGCTTGCCCCGCCAGAAGCCGCCGAAAATCGATTAACGCCCGCTCCCGATCGGCGGGTACCATGAGGTCGGTCAGGCGCACCCGCGCGGCCAATTCCCTGCCGTGCTTTCCCAAGAGCCGGCGGGCATTGGAATTGGCGAAGGTTATGGTTCCGTTCAAATCGGTCTCGAGGACGATTTCGGGCAGGCAATTGGCGAGGTTGCGGAATCTGGCTTCACTACGGGCCAGGGCCGTTTCCGAGAGTTTTCGCGCGGTGATCTCTTGCTTAATGGCGATGAAGGCTTGAATCTCCCCGCCCGCCCCGCGAACCGGCGTTATGGTCATTTCTTCCGGGTAGAGGGTGCCATCCTTACGGCGGTTTGTGATTTCCCCGCGCCAAACATTTCCGGAGAGAATTGTGTCCCAAAGATGCCGGTAGAAAATCGCATCGTGCTTACCGGACTTGAAAATTCGGGTGCTCCGGCCGATGACGTCGGCTGCCGTATAACCAGTGAGATCCGTTAGAGCCGGGTTGGCCCAGGTTATCCGGCCCGCGCAGTCGCAGATTACGACGCCGTTGGCGGCCGCATCCAAGGCCGCCGTCAGAACATCCAGCCGCTCGTCAGCCGCCACGGAATCGGGCTGGGTGGGTGGGCGTAGCCGCGGACGACCGCCGCCAAGCTCGAAACTGTTCCGTGGTGAAACCATGACCGGCCGTAGCACAGGGGTGTCTCGACCGCTTTAGTATGGCGTTCCGGGTGGGGGTACTACAAGTTGTGGATAGTTAACTTCTCGGCTGAATGACGACTAACTACAGATAACAATCGGCGCGCTTTCAGCCAAAGCGCGCTGGCATGGGCCTGCTTGGAGTGGCGCGTGCGCAGCCCGACTTTGGCGCGCCCGCGCGAAAACGTGGATCTGTCGTCCGGCCGCCCGCCTGTGCAGAGTTCATGGGGCCGCTTTCCACGGCCCGCCCTGTTAACGCGCACTTCCAATCGAGCTACTGCGCGTCGGGACTGTTGCCGTGGACAGTCTGGTAAATCTGCTTATTCGCCTGCTCCTGCAACTGGTTGATCTGTTGGGCTTGCGCCTGCGTTAGCGAGCCGCCGTTGGCCTGCTCGTCCGCCGCGACCTGCCCATCGATCTGGGATTGCTGCTGCGTCAGTTGCTGTGCCTGGCTCGTGCTGAGATTGCCGGCCTGCACGTTCAGCTCGATACGGCCGGCCTGCAGCTCCTCGCGCCTCCCGGCTTCGCTCTCGGTGGGATGAGTCGTAGGCACGGTGGCGCCGTTGTGCGCATCCGAGTAGATCGTTCCGCTCAATTGCGATTGAAGTTGATAGATGCTCTGCGCATCCTGAGTAGAAAGCGTGCCGCCGTTGGCCTGCTTGTCCGCTGCGATTTCCGTCTGGATGGAGGCAAGTTGCTGATACAGTTGGGTAGCTTGGTCGCTAGTCAGATTCCCCGCCGCCGCATTCAGCGCGATCCGGCCGGCTTCCGAGGCCTGGCGCGTCATTGGGTCACCGGCGTGCGTGATGTCCACCTGGTCTACGGGTGCGGCTTCGCTGGTGGCATAAACCGGCTGATTCGTCGAAGGAAGCGTAGGTTGGTAAGCGTCCGGGGAAAGGCTATTGATGGACGATACTGTGGTCATATGTCTGTTCTCCTTTATTTGACTTACGGAAATCCTATTCAAAAGCGGCCTGCCCATTTATAAGCGGCCCGCTTCGGCGCCAAGCCTCGTGCCCGGCCCAGCTAATCTTCGTCTATGAGAATCGCATACTGCCATTAGATAGACAAGTACTCCTTTAGTTAGCACCACTGTTTGACTAATACAGGGGTTCTCCCCAGCAACAGTCATTGTTAAAGGCGCAATTCCGGCGTTCCCGGCCGGAGCCGATGTCAGGCAGGCGGGGTACCGTGGAACGTAACGAGTACGGTCAGGCCTATCCGAATGCCGCAGGCTCCCCGATAATCGGTCCTAGCAGGCTGCGGAAAAATGTCAAGGACCGCTTGCTAAACGCGCGCGGCTCAGAGTCGTGCGCACGTGTTTGCCGCAACTTACCGAGCCGCAACCGTGAGGGAGCGGGCTGGCGGACCCATTTTTCCGCGGACTGCCAGGCCAGAATGCTGGAGCCATCCATGCGCGGGTTGGAACGCCGTCTAGACTGCCGCTACCGCTTTGCACAGCCCTTGCAATACACTTTCGAGCGACAGGGCGCGGCGCGTCTGGGATCCGGCCAGACGGTGGAACTCGGCGCGAGCGGCGTACTGTTCCACGCCGATTCTCCTCCGCCCGAAGGGGCGCGCGTAGAGCTGCAGATGATGTGGCCCTTCCTGGTCCAGGGCGTTTGCTCCGTCGTACTCGTAATCCAGGGGACGGTGGTCAGGAGCGATGCGCGCGGCACCGCGCTACGCCTGCATCATTACCTGTTTCAAACCGCGGAGTCGCGTGCATATGACTGCGCGATCGGCAGTGGCGCCGTGTGCAATCTAATCGGATGACAAATCTCAGGCTCCAGGAGCGCGCACGGAAGGTGGCTGCCGCCGTCTTGCCGCTCAATGAGGCAACGATCGGTTCCGGACCAGGCTTCCACCGATGTGACACCGCGGCCCTTGCTGACCTTAAAGACGGCTGATGGACCAAATTCCGCGTTAAGGCCAGCCACCGTCCAGCCGGCTGGATCGAGCATGCGCATGCCGCCCTGGCGGTCGATCAGGATCACGAGGCCGGGGACGCCTTCCTCGGCGCGCATGGCCGTATCCATAATCTCCTCCGCCTGCCGCAATAGCGCTGTCACATACAGCTTATCGGTTGCGGGCGGCGGCTTTTCCTGCGATTGTTGGCGCTACTGTTTTTCAAAATCCGGATAGAAGATGCGATTAATGTAGTCGATCGTCTCCGGGATTTGCGGGATGCCGTCCACGGCGTCTACCCGGGCAGGGCCGGCATTATAGGCACTGACAGCCTTGAAAACATCGCCGTTGTATCGTTTCATCAATTCGCCGAGGAACCGCGCGCCGGCTTCGACATTCTCCACCGGGTCGAATGAGTCTTTAACGCCGAATTGTTCCGCGGTGGAAGGCATGAGCTGCATCAGTCCCATGGCGCCCTTGGCCGATACGGCACAGGGCCGAAAGCCGGACTCCTGGCGCATGACATTGACCAGCAGTTCGGCGTCGAGACCTTCACGGGTGGCCGCGCGACCGGTCAGAGACCGCACTTCGCCGTCGGATAACGGTGGGCAGTCCGGCATGCCGGCGCCGAGCGTCACGCCTTCCATGCGCGCCGGCGGCGGTAGGATGAAGAAGCCCTCGCTGCTCTGGCCCAACTGTTTCTGCACTGAAGTCCGCTGCTTGGCAATGGATTCCTGCATTGCCGTTATGGCCGATTTCTGCTTGGCCGCGGCGTCTTCCCCGGCCGCTGGCGGCGCCGGCGGCGCGGAAGTCTGCGCTTGAGCGCCGCAGCGGCCGCCAACGATACAGGCAAAACCGAGAAGGACCAAAGCGGCGTCTACTACCGTCTTAGCTGTCACTTTCATAAGAGATTCCCTCGAAACCGGGGCCGGCGCCGCCGATGTGTGCAATGAGAGTTAGCGGGCACAATCCCGCTAGAGTTATCGGAATGGAGCGCCACCATGGAAATCGGGCCAGCCAGCCGAGTGGATATGAGCGCGCCAGTCACATCGCAAACGAGCTCGCAAGATTGGCTGCCAAACGATCGGCAGGCCATTGCGGCCGTCCAATGGCTGAACCAGGCCGAGTGGCTGGGGCAAGACCGGGAACTTACATACAAGCATGACCCCAAGACGGGAAAGCTGGTGATCCAGATCCGCGACCGCGATACCGGCGATGTCGTGGACCAGATCCCACCGGAGTCCGTCTTACGTCTGGTCACTGAACTGCAGGCGGAACTGCAAGCGAAGGACGAATAGAAATAATGGCCGAACCGTACCTGGAAAATCGGATTTTGTCCGCGGAGCCTATCGAATTGATTCAGATTCTGTACGAACACGCCATCAAGTTCGTGCGGGAAGCTCGCGGCGCGTTGGCCGCCGGCGACATCGTGGGACGTTCCAGGGCGATCATCCGAACGATCGGCATTGTGGGCGAACTGGAGGGATCTCTCGATAGGGCGGCCGGCGGTTCGATCGGCGATAACCTGGCGGCGCTCTATCGATACATGCGCACCAGGCTGACGGTGGCCAACCTGAAGCAGGAAGACGGTCCACTCGCCGAAGTGGAATCGCTGCTGGAAACGCTGAGTGCGGCTTGGAAGGCGATCGGCCGGAATCCGGCACAAGCGCCCGCCACCGAGGCGCTGTTCGCTCCGGGTGGTATGCCGCCCCAGGCCAGCGGCGGCCGATTCTTGCCCGATGTCAACTCCGCATACGCCGACCATAGCTGGACTGCCTGACTAAGGTTTCGCTGGTTCCGCCGGCTTTTGCAGGCCTTGCGCGACCACCTTGGCAAGCCCCAGCCCGCCGTTTGCCGCCAGCGCCTGCGCGAACACCTCTTGGCCGTATTCCATCGCCGAAGAGGCCGACTCATCGTCGCCCGTGCCCAACCATCCTCCCTCGGAATCGTGCATCGACTTGAGCATCTGCCCGATCAATAAAGCTTCGAACTGCTGCGCGGCCGCATCGATCTTGGCTGGGTCGTCCTTGGGGCGGGCGGCGGTGAGGTCTCCGGCAATGTGTGGGCTGAGGAGATTGATCGGCGCCATTTTCAGATCACCTTCAGATCGGCATCCAACGCGCCGGCATCCTTGAGGTTTTGGAGAATCGAAATAATATCGCGCGGCGAGGAGCCGATCGCCGTGAGCGCGCGCACCAACTCTTCGACAGTCGCTCCATTTTTGAGCATCACATCGCGCGTCTGCGCTTGCTTCACGTCGACGTTGGTATTGAGTACCACTTGCGTGGTTCCCGAACTAAGAGGATTTGGCTGGCTGACCGCGAGACGCGTCTGAATCTCCACGGTGAGACTGCCTTGCATCATGGCGACCGGAGCGATTTGCACGTCCTTACCCATGATGATTGTGCCGGTGCGTTCGTTCACGACGATCTGGGCTTCGCGATCCGTCTCCACCGTCAACTGTTCCATGTCGGCCACAAAGCCCGTGGAGTTTTTGCGGTACTCGTCCGGCAGTCTGACGCTGATGACTGCCGCGTTCTCGGCTTGGGCCACCGAGCCAAAGCGCTTGTTTAAGGCTTCCACTACGCGTGCGGCAGTGGTAAAGTCGGCCCGTCGTAGCTGCAGCCGCAAGAGATCTCCCAGATTGTGGGAGGGCGCGGCCCGCTCGACGATGGCGCCATTGGGAATCCGCGAGACCGTGGGGTGGTTGACGATGCGGACGTTGGTACCGCCACCCGCGACAAACCCGCCGAGCACGGTAGCGCCTTGGGCCACGGCGTAAACCTGCCCGTCCGGACCTTTCAGGCCGGTCATCAGCAGCACTCCCCCTTGCAAACTAGGGGCATCGCCGACCGCCGCCAGAGTTGCATCGATGCGCGTACCTGGCTCGGCATACGGCGGAAGAGTGGCGGTCACCATCACGGCAGCCGTGTTTTTCACTTGAATCGACGTGGACGAAACCGTCAGCCCCATGCGTTCCAGCAGGTTAGTCAAACTCTGCGCGGGAAATAGAGTCTGCTGGCGGTCGCCAGTGCCGGCCAGGCCCACGACCAGGCCATAACCGAGAAGTTGGTTGTCGCGCACGCCTTCCAAAGACACCAACTCTTTGAGCCGTGTAGCGGCATCCGCGGCCGAAAGCGCCAGCCAGCCGGATACGCAAATTGCGGCGAGAGGTCTTTTCATGGGCGATCTCAAAATGGCAACAATCCAAGTAGAAAGCGGTAAATGAAATTCGGGCGGCGCACGGCATCGTTAACCACGCCTTTGCCATCGATCTTGATCTCCATCTGCGCGATCTGGCTGGAGCTGATCAGGTTACCAGGGCTTAAATCGGAAGGCCGGATTACGCCCCGAACCTTTACCACCTGGTGCTCGGAATTTACCATGAGGTTCTTGGTTCCCTCCAGCACCAGATAACCGTTGGGAAGAACGTGCGTCACGCGCGCGCTCAGTGTGTCGGTCAAAGTCGTTACGCGGCTGGTGGTGCCTTCACCGTCCAACGCGGTCGCGGAATTCGCGTTCAAAAGGTTGGAGAGCATTCCGGCGGCGCTCTTCACGCCGAGCAGCGACGCAATCGAGCTTTGCGCGGAAGAAGCGCGGGACGTTTTCGTCGACCCGGTGGCCACCGCGGAGGCATTTTCATTCACCACGATGGTGACGAGGTCGTCCACTTGCGCCGCGCGCACATCGCTGCCCAGATCGGTGAGCCGCGACGACGGCGACCAGAGCGAACCCGGCGACGGTTTGGGAGGCGTCTGGGGCTCTTTGAGAGCGTCCTGCAAGTACAGATCCAGGGGGCTGGGCTCCGCCTTCTTTTTCTTGGATTCGCCGTACGCCGGCAGCGCCAGCGCCAGCACAATCGTTGTCAGCCAGCAGGTTTTCGAACGCATAGCTATTCGGCCTTCATGAAATCCGTCAGGACAACGGCTCTGCCCTTCCCGGCCACTTGGGCGGAGAAGACTCTATTGCTTTCCAGATTGCGGACGGCGATGGTCTCGCCGTTGCGGCCGCCGGATTCGGCGCGCGCCGTCAAGACCACGCGCGCGGCGCCGCTTAGGACTTCGATCTCAATCAGGTCGCCGCGGCTGACATCGTTGGGACGGGAAATGATCTCGGGACGAACCACACTGCCAGCCGCGATCGGCCGCAGCGGCGTCATTCCCACTACCTGATCCATGGCAAGCCGGTCCTTGGGAGGGGTTGGAAAACCTTCTTCGGCTGCGACCCGCAGTTGGGATGGCTCGATGACCCGGCCGGGCTTCAGATTCTCAGCAGCCACGATCTTGCTTGAACGCGCCAGAATACGGACTCTCGCCCAAATCGCGAACCGGCCGCTCTCTCCGTAAACGACATCCCCGCGCCATAGCACCGGGGCGCGCTGGTCCGGAGAGGCGGGGGTTCCCAACCGCTCCAGTCCGAATTCGATCCTGCCTCGCGGCACCGCATAGAGGCTTGTTTCGGCCAGTTCAATGCGGGCATCGGGGATCTGCAACGCGGCGCGCATGGCTTCCAGAACCCGATTCCGGTCCAGGGGCTCCATAGCCCGCTCGAAGCACGCGCTAGCATCCGCGTCGAGAGCGAACGCATAGCGCTGGGCCAGAGACAGTAACTCGGAATGGTGAAAAATGCGTTGCGATCCAGGCGCAGGAGTGTTGCCCAACAACGTCTCGGGCGGTATCTGGCGGAACGCCGGGATCGCTGCGCCCAGGTCCTTGGCCAGGATGCGGTCATCCTGCAAGGGTGTGCAGGCCGGCGCTTGCGCCCAAACCTGGGGCACGATCCAGCAAAGCGCCACCAGCGAGTGTCGTCTCATTGCCGTAGGTTGTTGACTTGCTGATACATGTCGTCGGCCGCTTTGACCACCTTGGAGTTGGCCTCGTAGGCTCGTTGAGCGACAATCATGTTAATAAATTCTTCTACGATGCTCACGTTGGATTGCTCGCTGTAACCCTGCAGCAATGTCCCCAACCCTTCCTGGCCGCCTGGGTTGGCGACTGTCGGGTCGCCCGAAGCATCGGTCGGCTGGTACAGATTATTGCCGAGGCTGTTCAAGCCCGCCGGGTTCTGAAAGCCGGCTAACTGGATTTGGCCGGCCTTCTGTGCGGCCGTCTGACCCGCTAACGCGTAGCTTACGGTCCCATCGGAGGCCACCGTAATCGACTGCGCCCCGGCAGGAACAGTTATCTGGGGCTCGAGCGTATCGCCGTTCGCGGTAACCACATTGCCGTTCTTGTCCATTTGAAACTCGCCATCCCGCGTATAGGCAAGTTGGCCTGTAGACGCCAGCCGTATCTGGAAGAATCCGTTTCCTTGAATGGCGAGGTCCAGAGGATTGTCGGTCTCCGTGAAACTGCCCTCCGTCAAGATCATCTCGTTGGAAGCGGCGCGCGTTCCCAGCCCGAGCTGCAGGCCGGTAGGGACCGTAGTCTGCTGACTGGCGGCCGTACCGGGTTGGTGCATATTCTGGTAGAGCAAATCTTGGAACTGAGTGCGGCGCGCCTTGTAGCCGGCAGTGCTTGCGTTGGCCAGGTTGTTGGCGATATTGTCAACATTGGTCTGCTGGGCGTTCATGCCGCTGGCGGCGGTGTATAATGCTCGGATCATTTTCCATACTCCTGAACGTTTCTCGGGTTGCGGGTTGGCGCGCCAATGATTTCACTCATCCAACGCGCGCCACCTCCTGAATGGCCTTGGTATCCATGTCGCCGCTGATCCCGATGGCCTTCTGCAGCATTTCGAATTGCCGCATCACCTCGACCAGCCGCATGGCCGCTCCGGCCACGGGTACATTGGACTGTTCGATCTTGCCCTGCTGTACTTCCACGCCGGTGGCATTGACCGGACTATTGTTGGGATCCTGGTCCTGGAAACAGGCGTCACTTACTTTTTGCAGTGAATCCGTACCTGGAAGATTCACCACTTTGATCTGACCGAGAGTGTTGCCGTCCTGCTGCACGGTGCCGTCGGTGGAGATCTGGATTGGCTTTCCGGAAGTCACCAGGATAGGTCCGCCCGACTGATTTTGCAGCGGGTACTTTCCAGCGACCGCAAGCTCGCCGGAAGGCAGAATCTGCAGACTCCCATTGCGCGTATAAAGAGGACCGTTGGGACCGTTGACCATAAAGAAACCTTTGCCGTCCAACGCTACATCCTGCGGGTTGCCGGTCACCTGGAGGGTTCCTTGCGAGAAGTCTGTCCATTGCCGCTCGACGACGGGTAAGGTGGCCCCTTCCCCGCCATCCGCGCCGGCGGCTTGTTCCGAACTGAATAGGCTGTAGAACTCCTGGTCGCGTTTGTAGCCGCTGGTCCCGGTATTCGCAATATTGTTTGCGAGCAGGTCGAGTGACTGCATGCGCGACCGGAGGCCGCTGACGGCGGCAATAGCTATAGGGTCCATGGATGACGCGATTGACACATGCAAGTCTCTGGCCTAAACAAATCGGAGGAATATCCTAGAAAAACCGGGCGGCTCGCCGATATTACCCGGTAAGAAGGGATTCCACTCGTCAATTCCTTGACGGCCCCTCTTGACAGTCAAAGTCCTAACACCGCCCGCCGGGTTCTATCCGATTGAGAGAATTGACTGTACGACGTGGCGGTCAATCTGCATCCGCCCTATGCCGTGACGCCCGCTTCCGCCGCAAGCGCTTTCTCATCCCTCGCACTGGATAGCTATTCGCAACGGCTGACGGCCGCGTCCGGCAGCGCGTTCGCGGAGGAATTTGAAGAATGTGCAAGTTCGCAGGAGCAGAGGGCGCCACATAGCCCTAGCGTCCAGGATCGTGGACCTGCCCGGCACGCCCCCACATCAGCCAAACAGCAAAAGGATAATAACGTCGACCGCACGGCGGCCGTCGCCACTCCTGCGACGGCCGTCACCCCCCAGGCATTGCCGCTGGATCTTCATTCTGGTTCTCAAGAGACGCCGGACGATGCAGCGGCGCAAGCTGACGAGGCAGGCGCCAGTCTCCAGCCGGTTGCCGGCGGCGGTCCGCAGCCAGCCGCCACAACCCAGGGACCGGAATTGGCCGCGGGCGATCCACAGAATACGGCATTCATGATGCGCATGCAGGTTGCCGGCGCGGACGACGGGTCCACGCTGCAACAGGGATTAATGGACGCGGGCAAGAAGTTAGGAGACACTCCGGACTCGGCGCCGCTGCCCGACACTCTGGTGCAGACCCAGAGCGCGCTGGCGGCGCTTGGAGAGAGCCGGCAACTGGAGCCTGGCGCGGAAATAAAGCAGGTGGCCGCGGTGTCCCAGGCTCCGGAGCCGCAAGCCTTGCGGACAGACGAGCAACCTCCGCAGCCGCTCAACAGCATCCTGCTCCAGGTGAACCAGTCCGCCAATGAAAAGGTGCTGGTGAGCCTGGTGCAGCAATCCGGTGAACTGCGGCTGTCAGTTCGCACGGACGACTCAGAACTCGCGCAGGGCCTGCAACAGGGGCTCCCGGACCTGGTCGGCAAACTGCAGGGAAACGGCTATCGAGCCGATGCGTGGCACCCGGTGCAGTCGTCGGTAGCGGCGGCGCCTGCCCCAGAGAGTCAAAACGCATCCAATCAGTCCCGCCAGGGGGACTCGCAATCGCCATCCGGCCAGTCACAGCAGGACGGCGGCCAGCAACGCCAGAATCAATCCAACCGCCCGCGCTGGGTAGAAGAGTTGGAATCCACCCTGACCAGTAAACCGCAAACTCAAGGAGAATCGTATGGCTTCACCAGTTAGCGCACTCACCAGTTCGTCCAGCTCGAGCACAACTTCCTCGGCAAGCGCGTCGGCCGACGGCGACCAGCAGGTCTTTCTGCAATTGCTTGTGTCTCAGCTCCAGAATCAGGATCCGATGAACCCGACCGACAGCACTCAATTCGTCACGGAGCTGGCGCAGTTCAGCGAGCTCGATCAGGTGATTGGTATCAGGTCGGATATCGAGTCGTATCACGCTGAGGCTGAGGCCGCTGCCGCGGCTGCGGCTAGCACGACTCCAACACCGGCAAACGGACAAACAGATACAAACGGCCAGACGCCTACCACCAGCCAGACGCAGTCATAAGGAGAATATCACCATGTTTCCAGGGTTTTCCGCCGCTCTTTCCGCTCTAACGGCCGAGTCGAACGCCATCGACGTTTCCGGCAACAATCTCGCAAATCTCAATACCCCGGGTTTCAAGGCCGCCCAGGTGGAGTTCTCGGACCTGATGTCGGAAACGCTTGGCGGGTCCGTGAACCCGGCTCAGATCGGCATGGGCGTGGGTCCCATCCAAACCAGCACGAACTATATTCAGGGAGCCATCACGACCACCAACGGGCCTTTCGATGCCGCCATTGAAGGGAATGGCTTCTTTGTGGTGCAGGGCCAGAATGGCCAGACTCTCTACACGCGCGACGGCAGCTTCCAGGTGGATTCGGCCGGAAACCTGGTGACCGCCAACGGCCAGAACGTGCAGGGGTGGCCGGCGACGAACGGAACGGTCAACGCGAACGGTCCCCTTTCCAATCTGACGGTCCCATTAGGGACACAGGTTCCGGGAACGGCGACCACTACGATGAGCCTGGACGTCAATCTCGATGCGACCGCAACCTCGGGCTCAGGATCTTCGTTCTCGGCGCCGATTCAGGTGTACGACTCTTTGGGAGCCAGCCACACTTTGACGGTTGACTTTACCAACACGGGTACAAACGCCTGGACGTACACCGTCACCGTACCGGCCGCCGACTTGAGCTCCGGCGGCAATACCACGTTGGCCACGGGCAGCTTGACCTTCGATGGAAACGGAAATCTGACAAGCCCCGCTGCCGGTTCCGGACCGCAGACCGTCGCCATCACGGGTCTGGCGGATGGCGCCAACAACATGAGCATCGGTTGGAACCTGTTCGGCGCGTCAGGCAGTTCCAATATTACCCAGTTGGCGGAGACTTCGTCGTTGGAGAGCGAAACTCAAAATGGCGCGGCCCCCGGCCAGATCACGAACGTCAGCCTTCAGAATGGCGGACTGCTGGTAGCCAACTACTCCAACGGCCAGCAAGTTACGGTCGGGCAACTGGCGATGGCATCGATTCAGAATCCGGAAAGCCTGCTTTCCGTGGGTGAAAACAACTTGCAGGCCTCCGGCGCGACCGCCCCGGTGGTGGTGGGCGCCGCCAACAGCGGAGGCAACGGACAGATTCTGGGCGGAGCCCTGGAGGGATCGACTTCGGATATGGCCACTGAATTCACGAACCTGCTGACTTACGAGCGGAGTTATCAGGCAGCCGGCCGGGTGATCACCACAGGGGACCAGATGATGCAAGACACTCTGAGCCTGATTCAAGGGTAACCCATGGACTCACCGCAACTGGCGCGGCTGCTCGACCTCCCCTTTGAGGTGGAGGCCACCTTACCCGGACCCCTGCTTCGTGTCAGCCAGCTATTGAACTTGAAGGCAGGCAGCCTGATCTCGACCAGTCACCCCGCCGGCGAGAGCGTCGATGTGTTCGCGGGGAATGCTTGTATCGGATCGGGTGAGCTGAATGTAGTGAATGGCCGGCACGGCGTACGCATGGTGAGATTCAGCGGGAAAAGCTAAAGCATGGAACCCATACGGCAGGTCATCGCAGTGTTGCTGGTGCTGGGGTTGCTTGGCGGCACGCTGTATTGGCTGCGCGCCAAGGGAGCCGCACGGCTCACGGTAAAGGGCTTTGGCCGGTCCGCTAGCCGGCAGATGCGTTCCATAGAGCAGCTTCGGCTGACCCCCCAACATTCGCTGCACATGGTCAAAGTCGGAGACCGGGTCTTGTTGGTAGCGCTCTCTCCGGGCGGATGCTCCGTACTCAGCGCCAGCGGGGTTGCGATGCAACTGGAAGATCGCGTTGCGGGTCAGTAATGCGCCGAATTGCAAAGGTCATATCGATTCTGTTGCCGGTGGCGAACGTGGCATTGGCCGCCGATGGGCCAACCTCAATGTTGGGCGTCAACATGGGGAAGAATGCCGCATCGATGAGCGTCCCGATGCAGATCGTCATCATGATGACGCTGCTGACGCTGCTGCCCGCGCTGCTAATGGCGGTTTCCCCGTTCCTGCGGATCGCGATCGTGCTGCACTTCCTGCGTCAAGCCCTGGGGACTCAGACTACTCCCTCGAACCAGGTACTGGTAGGGATCGCGTTGTTCCTCACCATGCTGGTCGTTTCTCCGGTAGCCGCCGACATGTACCACCAGGGATGGGAGCCGCTGCAGAAAGACCAACTCACGACCGCGCAAGCTTTTGACGCCGGAAGCAAACCGCTGAAAGTCTTCCTGACCCGTTTTGTGCGTGAAAAAGACGTCAAGCTCTTTCTGGATATCTCGCACTCGCCCGCGCCGCGCAACGCATCCGAGTTGGAGCTCCGCATCCTGATCCCAGCCTACATACTTTCCGAACTGAAAGCCGGGTTCCAGATCGGCGCCGTGCTCTTCCTGCCGTTCCTGATCATCGATCTGGTGGTCGCGTCCGTGACGCTCTCGATCGGGATGATCCAGTTGCCGCCGGTAATGATTTCGGCTCCGTTTAAGGTTTTGCTGTTTGTGCTGGCCGACGGTTGGAACCTGGTCATCGGCTCGCTGATGAAAGGATTTTACACATGACCCCGGAATTCGTCATTCAGATTCTGCGCCAAGCGTTGATGACCGCGTTTTGGCTGGCGGCCCCGTTGCTGGCGGTCGGATTTGTGGTGGGCATTGCCGTCAGCCTGGTTCAGATCCTGACTTCGATTCAAGATTCGGCATTCAACGCCATTCCGCGCCTGGTAGCCTTCCTGGCGACGTTTTTGCTGGCGTTGCCATGGCTGGCACAAAAGATGACCGCGTACACCGTTGCGATTCTGAGCGATTTCAGCCGCTATGCGCGCTGATCTGGCCGTTCCCATTCCGGTCCTGCTGGGGTTTCTGTTGACGTTGGTGCGGGTTTCCGGCGTGTTCGTTTTTGTCCCGATTCCCGGCGCATCCAGCAGCTTGGGCCCGGCCCGCGTGATCTTGTCGGTGGGCATCACCCTCGCCCTTTTTTCACACTGGCCCAGGGTGGCCGGCACGCCTTCGGTGGAGTCGTTCGTGGCGTCGATCGTTCTGGAGGCGGCGCTCGGCGTGGGCACGGGACTGGCCGTGGCTTTTGTGATGGAGGCATTCGGCGTGGGCGCGCAAATCATGGGACTGCAGGCTGGATACGCGTTCGCCGCCACGGTCGACCCGAACACGCAGGCCGATTCCACCGTGCTGGTGGTCCTGTCGCAGGTCGCCGCCGGATTGTTGTTCTTCGCCATGGGGCTCGATCACGAGGTCATTCGAATTCTGGCCCGGAGCCTGGAAACGCATCCAGCCGGCTCCTTCACGCTGTCGCGGGGGGCCGGCGAACAGATGTTATCGATGGGTTCCACTATGTTCACGACTGGCCTGCGGCTGGCGATGCCCATGATCGCCATACTCGTGATGCTGGACATTTCGCTGGCGTTGCTAGGCCGGGTAAACACGCAACTGCAGCTTCTGCACATTTCGTTCCCGGTGAAGATGATGGTGGCCCTGGGTCTGTTGGGATCGCTGGCGCTCCTGTTCCCCACGCTATTCCGGCTCAGCGCCACATCCACATTCGGCGCCGCGCGCGGGCTGATCGCACATTAGAGAGTCCATGGCCGACAAAGACCAGCGAACCGAGCAACCCACCCAGCGGCGGCTGAAGAAGGCCCGCGAGGAAGGCCGCTTTCCCACGGCCAAAGTGTTCGTCAGCGCGCTGCAGTTCCTGGCGTTTGTGGCCATGTTGAGCGCCTTCGGCATGCCGTGGATAATGGACCTGCGTAACGTGATGGCCGAAATCCTGCGGCACACCATGGCGCCGTCGAAGCCGCCTAACGATGTCATCTATTTCGGCCTCCGTCTCTTACAGCACGTGCTGACGCCGCTATTGGCATTGGGCGGCGCGATGATCGCCATCACTCTGGGGGTGCAACTGGCGGTGACCCGAATGGGAATCAGCCTCAAGCTGCTCGCGCCCAGCGCGCAACGGCTCAACCCGCTGAATCGCATGCGCCAGTTGCCCAAGCAGAACCTGGCGGCGCTGCTGCAAGCCGCGGTCATGATCCCAGTCTTCGGCGTGGTTCTTTATGCGCTGGTGCGGGAGAACTTCGAAAGTTTCTTCCTATTGCCGCTCAGGAGCATTTCTTCCGGGGCGTTACTGGTGGCCAGCTCGATTCAGACGCTGCTGTGGAAGGCATCCATGCTGTTTGTGGTATTCGGCGCAGTCGACCTCATCCGGCAGAAACAGCGCTATCGGCAGGACCTGAAGATGAGCAAGCAGGACATCCGCGATGAGTTCAAGGAGATCGAAGGCAACCCCGTCATCAAGCAGCGGCTGCGGCGGCTGCGGCGCGAGATGGCCAGGCGCCGCATGATGCACGAGGTGCCCAAGGCCACGGCCGTGATCGTAAACCCGACGCACTACGCGGTGGCGTTGAGTTACGCCATGAACACGCCGGGGGCTCCCAGAGTAGTCGCTAAAGGAAAGAACTACCTGGCACTGCGCATTCGCCAGAAAGCCATCGATCACCAAGTCCCCTTGATCGAGAATCCGCCATTGGCGCAGGCGCTGTATAAATCGGTGGACGTAGGTCAAGAGATACCGGCGGAGTTCTACCGGGCAGTGGCCGAAGTATTGGCTTACATTTTCAAGTTGATGAATGGCAAGCGGCCTGCATAGAAGCGGCAAAACGGAACTAGGAGCGTAACCATCTTGACACCGGCACGGACGATCGCGGCGGCGCCGCCGAAGCAGTTTAACTGGACGACGGCGGTCAACTGGAAAGAACTGGGCGTGCCTGTGGCGGTGCTGGGCATTGTACTGGCGCTGATTACACCCGTACCTCCGTTCCTGCTGGACGCGCTGCTGGTTTTCGACATCATGATGTCGGTCACCGTGATGATGGTGGCTCTGTACATCCGCAAGCCGGTGGAATTCAGCGTATTCCCGACTACCCTGCTGCTGCTGACTCTATTCCGGCTGGCTTTGAACATTTCCTCCACGCGCCTCATTCTGATGAACGGAAACACCGGAACCAGCGCTGCCGGCGACGTCATCCAGGCTTTCGGGAACTTCGTGGTGGGAGGCAACTATGTGATCGGCGCGGTGATCTTCCTGGTACTCATCGCGATTCAGTATGTGGTCATCAATCACGGCGCGGTGCGCATTTCCGAAGTGACGGCGCGGTTCACGTTGGACGCCCTGCCCGGAAAGCAGATGTCCATCGACTCCGACCTGAGTTCCGGCCTGATCCAGGAGGCCGAGGCACGCAAGCGCCGCAAGGACCTCGCGCGGGAGGCCGAATTCTATGGAGCCATGGATGGCGCTTCGCGTTTTACGCAGCGGGATGCCGTAGCCGCGATTCTGATCACAGCCATCAACATCGTGGCTGGATTCCTGATCGGCGTGCTGCAGCACGGCATGGATCTGCGGCACGCTCTGGAAACCTATACCACGCTGACCATCGGCGACGGTCTGGTGACGGTAATTCCCGCGTTAATGATCTCCATTTCGGGAGGTCTTATCGTGACCAGGGCAAGCTCGGATGAACGGCTGGCCGCGGATTTCGCCAAGCAGTTGTTCGGCAGTCCCAGTCCGCTGCTGCTGTCCAGTGGCGTGCTGGTGATCCTGTCGGTGTTTCCAGGCTTGCCCGGCCCTCCTTTTCTGCTTCTGGGGTGCGGTCTCGGCGCGGCTGCCTGGAGGATGAAAAAGAGGGAGAGCCAAGCGGATAAAGCCGAGGCCATGGCGAAGCCCGCCACCAAGGACAATGTGGAAACGCTGCTACGCGTGGAACCGCTGTCTATCGAGATGGGCCTCGGGCTGGTGAAGTTCGTAAGTGGAGGACAGGACTCTCCGCTCATCAAGCGCATCGGCGGGATTCGGCGCCAGTTGGCAAAAGAGATTGGAATCGTCCTGGGACCGGTGCGGGTAGTGGATAACGTGGCCCTGAAGGCCAGCGAATATGTCATCTTACTCAAAGGCGCGGAGATCGGCCGGTACGAGTTGCCATCCGGGTGCGAACTAGCCATTCCGGTCGGCAAGCTGGAGCCGGCGCCGGGCGGCAAACAAACCAAAGAGCCGGCCTTCGGCATGACCGGCTGGTGGGTGCCCGCCGAACAGGCCGATGCAGCCCGGCGGCGCGCCTTCACCGTAGTGGATCCCGTCAGCGTCCTCGGAACTCACTTGGCGGAACTGGTGCGCCGGTATGCGCACGAATTGTTTTCGCGTCAGGATGCCAAGAGGTATCTGGATCGCGCCGCGGTGGAGTCCCCTAAGGTAGTCGAGGATCTGGTGCCCAAACTGCTGCCTCTTTCAACCGTGCAACGCGTTCTACAGAATCTGCTTCGCGAGCGGGTGGCCGTCCGCGATTCGGCGACTATTCTGGAAGCGCTCGGAGAAGGCGGAGTGACGACCAGGAATACGGTTCTTCTGACGGAGTACGTGCGGCAAGCGCTGCGCCGCACGGTGGTGAAGCCCTTCCTGAACGCCGCGGGCGATCTTACGGCGTACCTGTTGGACCCGGCCCTGGAGCAGGTGGTCGAGGCCGCCATACAACACGGCGAGCAAACCAGCCACCTCACTCTGGCGCCTCCGGCGATCCGCGATTGTCTGCAGCGCATCGCCAAGAAAGTGGGGAATCCCGACGCCGCCGTGGCGGCCATTTCCGGATCGAGTTCGCGTTACTTCCTCCGGCAAATGGTGGAGCCGACCATTCGTAACCTGCACTTCATTTCACACAACGAGATACCCGCTGAAGTCAAAATTGTCTCTTTGGGAGTCATTCAATAACCATGGCTATCGTCGGCAATGCACAACATCTCCACGTGAAGTCTTTCTTCGCGGCCACTGTAAAGGAGGCGCTGGAACAGGGCCACCAGGAACTGGGACCGGACGCCCTCCTGGTGAACGCGCGCGAAGCGCCGCCCGAGGCCCGCCATTTGGGAGTCTGTGAAGTGGTGCTGGGCGTCGGGGGTGCAACGGGAGTGACGCCACCAGCCCCTGCCCGCGACAGACGCGTCGACGAAGCGTTGGTGGAGGCCGGCATCCCTCCCGAGATGGCTCGGGAAATCGATCAGGCGGTCCAGCAACGCATTCATCGGGGGCCGGTGGTGCAAATGACGCCCGCTGGCGGGGCGTACCCCTGGAACACCGAGACTTTGGCTTCGGAGACGGCCGCGGAGATCGCCAGCCGGTTGGAAGTCCGTTCCGGAGTTGGCCGCGTGACGGCCCTGGTGGGCCCTCCGGGAGCGGGGAAAACCACTACCCTGGTGAAACTGGCGGTCCAGGAGGGTCTGCGCGCCGGCCGCTCCACGCGATTGATCTCGGCCGACACCCAGCGCATCGGCGGCGCGGAACAACTGCGAACCTTCGCGGCTATCTTGGGTGTTGCGTTTCAGGCTGTCGAAAGCTCCGCGGCTCTGGCCCAAGCCATCTCGGCGGCCAGCGCGTGCGACCTGGTTCTGATTGACACGCCCGGATACGGCCATGTCTTGCAGAGCGAGCTGGGGTGCGATCTGGCGGAGTTCCTGGGCCGCCGTCAAGACATTGACACCCATCTGGTTCTGACGGCGTGCACGCAGGCCTCCGTGTTACGAAAGTTAGTAGACGCCCACTTAGTCTACCGGCCGTCCAAACTGCTCTTTACCAGGCTCGACGACGTAGAGTCATTGGCGCCCGTATTTTGCGAAGCAGTCCAGCGGCAAATGCCGCTCTCTTACTTCAGCATTGGTCAATTAATTCCGGAGGATCTGGAGGCGGCCAACAAGGAGCGCGTGACAGAGTCGTTGGTCCGTAAATTGCCAGCAGACTTGCAGGCCGTGGCCTGACCGGACGACATGGGAAGCACTTCCTACAGCCCTCAGTCGATCTTCGACGAGGATATCGCATCGCGCCGCGAAGCGCTCGTGCTTCAGCACTTGCCACAAGTACGCCTGATTGCCAAACGGATTCACGACCGTTTGCCTAGTTACATCGCGGTCGACGATCTGATATCGGCGGGAGTGGTCGGCTTGATTGGCGCGATCGATAACTTCGATCCCATGCTCAATGTCCAGCTCAATACCTATGCCGAGCGCAGGATCCGTGGCGCGATCATGGACAGCCTGCGCGAAATGGATTGGGCGCCGCGCGAAACCAGGAAGAAGTCCAGGCTCATCGAGGCCGCCATTCATCGCGCCAAACAACGCCTCGGACGGGAGCCGCTGGAGGAGGAAATCGCGGCGGAACTGGAGATTCCCGCCGCGGAGTACCAGAAATGGCTCTCCGAAGTGCAGTCGGCCGAGTTGGAACGGCTGGAGTACGTGGCTGGCGACGGAGACCGCGTCGACTTGCTGAACTTCATTTGCGACGATGAAGAGGATCGGCCTGCGCACATCGTGGAACGATCCGAATTGGAGAGGGTTTTGGCGGTCGCCATCGATCGCATGCCGAAGACCGAGCGAACGGTCTTGACCCTGTATTATTACGAGGAATTGAATCTCCGTGAAATCGCCGAAGTCATGGGTCTGCATCTCTCGCGGATCCACCAGTTGCGGGTGCAGGCCGTGCTTAGGCTGCGCAGCCACCTGGAGAGAGTCTGGCTATCCCAGCCCAGGAGCAAATCATGAGTGAAAACTCGAATCACGCCGCCGGCTTGACAGCCAACGGAAACGGCGCAGCCGGCTCCGCGCTGGACATACTGCTGGACATTGAACTGCCCGTTACCCTCCGTTTTGGACGCCGCCAAATGACTCTGGAGGAGGTTTTGCGGTTGGACACCGGATCCATCGTCGAATTCGATCGTGCCACCGAGGATCCCGTGGAGGTGCTGGTGAACGACCGGGTTGTGGCCCGCGGCGAAGCGGTCACAGTGCATGGACATTATGGCGTCCGGATTTTGGAAATCGCCAGACCGCGGGAACACCTGGACTCGATTCCCGACGTCCGCCCGTCGCCGGCCGCGGTTGCCGTTAAAGGAGAGGAGCGCGCATGAGGTTAGACTGGCTCGTGAGCCCCATTACGCAGTACGGTGTCCTGGCCTTTGGATTCATGTCATGCATGGGATTATGCTTTTCGACCAGCATCAGGATGCGGGCGGAGCGGCGCCGCATGGCGCAGGCGCAAGAATCTCTGGACCAGACCGTAACGACTCTGTCCACGGCCGTTGAGCAAATGCGGCGCGATGCTCCCGAGCCGGAGACGCGCTGCGTCGCCGCCGGCGAAGGGTTGAACCTCACCAAACGCGCGCAAGCGCTACGCATGCATCGCCGCGGCGAGTCCTTGGCCACCATTTCGGCTGCATTGCAGTCGCCGCGGAACGAAGTCGAACTCCTGCTGAAACTGCACGGATACCTGAACTCGTAGCGCCCGGTTCCTCGACCGCGCTGCTGCCGCCGCCGCCAAACCACGACCGTAAAGGAGTGGCCCCGCGCACGAGCAGACGGCCTGTGACAGGTTCCACGCGATTCCGCACGAATTGGAGGGCGGAGATTGTCCATTTGACTCAGGTAGCCCGCGTGGCGCACGCTCTCAGTGTGCCGTGTCGGCACTCCTGCCGGCACGGGCGAGCGAAGCTCGCCCGCTGGACATTGGCCTTTTTTTTGTGGGGCAGGCTCGCAGCCTGCAGCGGCCTCGTAGGCCGCCTGCCTCGAAGCTCTGGCTGGCTTTTTGCAGGGCTTGGTGGCATAGGCTTTAGCCTGTGGAGGCGAGCTACGCTAGGCGAGCGTAGCTCGCCTGTGTCGGCAAGAGCACTGGCGGTCCCTTCGGGAACCTCTCTGGCGCCAGAAACCGGGCTCCACTTGACAGGTTTGCGATGAT
>Ga0181526_10000096_pt1 | contig 88165 bp, 73 predicted proteins | sample PEATcosm2014_Bin_35_FD_119750 | JGI IMG/M metagenome (GOLD analysis project Ga0181526, IMG submission 119750) | Peatland microbial communities from MTU Mesocosm Facility, Houghton, MI, USA - PEATcosm2014_Bin06_30_metaG | ecosystem: Environmental > Terrestrial > Soil > Wetlands > Peat | place... | reverse complement strand
GACCGAGAGAAGCCAGCCCAAGGGGATCTTCGAGTCGCGCTACCGCGCCGACTTTGCCGACAAACCCGACAAACAGGCTCGGGAGGGCTTCACCAATTACGTGAAGTCGCAATATCTTGCCGAGTCGCTTGCCACCGCGGAGCGCACCGATCCGGCCGATCTCTCGCGAGAGTTTGAGCTGAAGCTTATCTGCGACAAGGCCAAGCGCGGCTATACAGATCTAGACAGCGCAGTGGCCGCTATTCGCCTGGAGGCTCTCTTCCAGCGACTGCCCGACGAGTTAAAGCGCAGAGAAGACGCGGACGAAAAGAAGAAGAAAGACGGCGCGGAGCTGCCCAGGAAGCTGCGGACGGCGGACTGGTGGTTAAACGAAGCATCCAGCGTCGAGTGGGACTACAGAATCGTGCCGCCGGCCGGGTTTGTGTCCAAGGAACTGCCCAAGAACGCGACGATTCCTATCGGTCCCGCGCTGCTGACCGAGGAGTTCAACACGGAGAAAGACGGCGTGGTGGCAGCTCGCCTTGTCTTTGACTTGGTCAAGCGCCGCTACACGGCGGCCGAAGCGACCGAGCTGCGCAACAAGATAGCGGAGCTGATGGAAGGTCCGGCCATTCTGGTCAACTTTGAGCCGCGCGGCGCGGCGCTCCTCCATGAAGGCAAGGTGAAGGAGGCGCTGGCCGACTATCGCAGCCTGGTTGTGCTCCACCCCAAAGAGGCCGTGCACCATTTGCAGATAGCCAAAGTGCTGCTGGAGGCGGGGATGGGCGAAGCGGCACGCTCCGAGGCTCGGCTCGCCGTCAAGCTCGATCCAAACTCCGCGCTGGCAGAGAAGACCCTTGCGGAGATTCTCAAGCACGACTTGGTGGGACGCACTCTTCGCGCCGGCAGCGACCTCGACGGCGCGGCCGAGGCCTACCGTGCCGCCATCAAGCTTGACCCCGACGACCATGGCGCCCAGGGTGACCTTGCGATTCTGCTGGAATATGACCCGGTGGGACGCCGCTATAGTGGCCAATCGAAGATGAAGGAGGCGATCGCCGAGTACCGGAAGCTGGGTCAGGAGAAGCTCGAGAGCCTCGACCTGAAGAACAACCTCGCCTTTGCGCTCTTCTATGGCGGCGATACCGAAGAAGCCGTCAAGGCTGCACTCTCCCTGAACCCTCAACCAAACGCCCTGCTGGCGGCCTGCGAGGCCATCCTGCACGGCAGCAAAGCCGGCCTCGCCGAGGCAAACAAGCGAGCCAGCGGCGACGACGCCTTCAAAGAGACCGCACGCACGGCGGGTGAAATGCTAATGAGAATCCGCCAATATCCGCTGGCCGCCGACTTTATGGAGGCGGGCGCCGCCGGAGACAACGCCGCGCAGACGATGGGGCTGGCGTCGATGCTGCGCGATGCCCAGCACCACGAAGATCTGCACTTTGCCAACACTCCGGCAGACCTGGTGAAGCGCGCCTTCCTCCTCACCATGGACACCAGCCTTACCGAGGCCAAGCTCGAAGCACTCTCCAGCAGGAATGCGCTGGCGGTGATGAAGAACGAGGATGCGGAGGAGATGAAGAAGGACCTGCAAGCCGGCAAGCTGTTGAACAGCCAGTTGGCACGCGAAGACAATTCGTTGGATGTGACCATCGACATCCTGCTTCGGGCTTTCGATCCCAAGATCGAAGGCAACGACACGGCCGGTTATCGCGAGAAGGTGCAGATTCCCGGCGGCATGAACATGACATTCTTTGTGGTCAAGGAAGACGGACAATACAAGCTACTCGACAGCGAGGAGAAGCCGAATTCAATTGCCTTGGAGATGCTGGACCGGATCAAGGCCGGCGATCTGCAGGCTGCCAAAGCTCTGCTCGACTGGCTGCGCGAAGACCAGCATCTCGAGGGCGGCGACGACCCTCTCGGCGGACCGGTCTTTCCCCGTTTCTGGACCAAGGGGCAGGCCGCCGATGCACGTAAGATGAGTCTGGCCGCCGCAGCTCTGCTCGCAAGCACCAAACCCACGGCGCTCCAAGGAATAGCGCTGCTTGAAGATGCCCAGAAGGATGCGGCCTCAGATCGCGAGAGGACCAACATTCTGCTGGCTTTGGCCGACGGCTACTCGACGGTGGACAACTTCAGCGGACTGCTTGAGAGTTCATCGGCGCTGCTCAAGCAGGAGCCGGAGTCGAAGCTGGCCTTCAGCGAAAACGTGGAGGCGCTTTTGGGACTCAACCGCTTCGCCGATGCCATGGCGCTGGCCGATGCGCGACTCAAGCTGCTCGACGGGGACCAGGATGCGCTGCTGATGAAGATGAGAATCGAAGCCAACCGGGGCAACTTCGCTGCTGCCCGCGGCTGGGCGCAAAAACTGATCGACCGGGGCAAGGAAGATGCCAGCCTCTTGAATGGCTCAGCCTGGTTTGCTCTCTTCACTGGCAAGGTTGAGGACGCCGACATTCAAATGGCGATCAAGTCCACCCAACTGGCCAAGGATAACGCGGCGATCCTGCACACCCTGGCCGCCTCTACGCCGAAATCGGCAAGACCAAGGAAGCCCACGATCTGCTGCTGCGCGGCATGGACGACCTGAACCTCGACGAGCCGAACGACGATTATTGGTACGCCTTCGGACGCATCGCCGAGCAGTATGGCGAACGCGAGATCGCCATCGCCGATTATCGCAAGCTGGAAAAACCCAAGGAAGGTTTAGCAATTCCAACCTCGAGCTATCAATTGGCACAGATGCGTCTCAAGGCGCTCAACTCCGATGGAAGCGCAGCGGACAAGTAGACACGGAATGCAAGGGTGGGTTTTGAGGCGCTTCGCGAACCGGCCCCACTCTCTCGAGGATCAAGAGCCGGCGATCCCGCCAGCGGAACGGACGGTTGATCCGATCACTCACCACTGCACCGTGATCGGGATAGCGCCCCAAAGCCATCTTTCCCCGCTTGCTATTGAGCCTGCAGCGGAAGACCCACGACATGGCGTCTCCAGGTGTCACGTCAAGCAAGATACCGCCCCCATCGGCCTTGCTAAACCGGGAACCTGCAATCCAGAATTGGGTGCGCTTAGTTTGGATTCCGAAGACAGAGTAGGACGTAAACATCTGCATTTACAATGGGATAACTAACGATTTAACATCAATGAGACGAACCGAGAAGTCGGTCTATTTTCCAATACAGAATGTGGAGAAGATCAGGTTCAGGATGTCGTCGGAAGTGGTTTGCCCGGTTAGAGAATCCAGCGCTCCCAGCGCTCTGTAGAGATCGAGAAGGATCATCTCGTGCGGAATGGAGGCGGAGTTGGAGTGCGCAGCGTCAGCCAGGGCCGCCAGGGCCGCGGCAATGGCTTGGTGGTGTCGGAGGCTGGTTAGCATTCCCGGCTCGGCTGCGGCTCCGCCGGTGGCCAGCGAAAGTATGCGCTCGCGCAGCGCGGGGATGCCGTCGCCGGTAAGTGCCGAAGTGGCCAGCATCGCTAATCCGCCGCAATCGGGCAGTGGCCTGCCGGCTTCAACTAAGTCCCTCTTATTCACGGCCACAACGGCGGGACGGCCTTCGACGGCAGCCAGCAGCCTGCACTCTTCGTCGTTGAGCGGCTCGGTTGCGTCCAGCACCACCACCACCAGAGCAGCATCGGCCAGTGCCTCGCGGCTGCGAGCGATTCCCAACTGCTCTACCTCCTCGTCAGCCTCGCGCAGGCCGGCCGTGTCAACCAGTTCCAGCGGAATTCCATCGAGAGAGATTTGCTCGGCAACTGTGTCGCGCGTGGTGCCCGGAGTTGCTGCGACAATCGCGCGGTCGCGCTCGACGAGCCTGTTGAAGAGCGAGCTCTTGCCTGCGTTGGGCCTACCCACGATAGCCAGCGTTAGTCCGTCGTGAACGATCCTCCCGCGTGCGAATGAGGCTTCGAGCGCGGCGAGCGGCGGTGTCAGCTCCCCAATGCGCCGGGCAATCTCGGCCTGGGGAGTCACTTCCACATCATCCTCGGCAAAGTCTATGCCCGCTTCGAGCAGTGCGACAAGCTCAACCAAAGCGTGCTTTAGCGGCTCCACGCGCCGGCTGAGCGCGCCGCCCATCTGGCTGGCGGCCAACCGGGCCTGGGTTAGCGTCTGAGCCGCGATCAGGTCGCGCACCGCCTCGGCCTGCGTCAGGTCGAGTTTGCCGGCGAGAAAAGCGCGCTGGGTGAATTCGCCCGGCTCGGCCAGCCGCGCACCGAGCGCAAGAGCGCGCCACAACAGCATTTCAAGCACCACCGGCGAGCCATGCGCCGCAATCTCGACCAGATCCTCTGATGTGTATGAATTCGGCGCAGCAAAGAAAGTGACGATTGCCTCGTCGATTCGCAAACCATCCGAATCGGACTTTTCATCCAGAACATCGGCCAGTCGCGCCCGACCGTGCTCGATTGGCTGGCGCAAACGCACCAGTAGCGTGGCGATCGATGCCGCCTGCGAACCGCTCAGGCGAACGATTCCGATGCCTCCGCGGCCCGGCGGAGTGGAGATGGCGGCGATGGTGTCACTGTTTGAATCGGGTATGTTCATGCGCTGGAAACAGTGTAGATGCTGAGACTGGAGTTGAACTCAGAGGCGGATCGAGCCGGACCTAAAGTGCCGTGTTGAGAGGCGAGGCTATAATCCCTACAAACGCCGAAAGAACGGCACCGGGGATAGCCATGACACTGAGAAACACGATTACTGCCACGCTAATGGCGGCCTTGGCATTGAGTATTCAATGCACAGCACAACAGCCGGGGCAGCGCATGATCGATCTTGCGGTCAACAAGCCCGAGACGGTGGGCTTCTCTTCCGAGCGGCTGGAACGACTTCACGGCTTGATCCAGGGTGAGATCGACCAGAAGCAGCTAGCCGGCGCAGTGACAATCCTCGCGCGGCACGGCAGGGTGGTGGAGTACCAGACCTATGGCCAGCGCGACATCGCCACCAATACTCCGATCACCAAGGACACGATCTTCCGCGCCTACTCAATGACCAAACCGGTTACCGGCGTAGCGATGATGATTCTCTACGAACAGGGCAAGTGGCTTCCCTCCGATCCGATTTCAAAATTCATTCCTGAGTTCGCACACTTGAAGGTCTTCAAGGGAGTCGATGCGGAGGGCAAGATGATTCTCGTCGATCCCGATCATGCGCCCACGATGCGAGAGTTGATGACGCACACGGCTGGCTTTACTTACGGCTCCATGGGCAATACCTTGGTTGACCAGGCATACCGAGATGCGAATGTCATGCACTCGCAAACGTTGCAGGAGATGATCGACAAGCTGGCGAAGCTCCCGCTGCTCTATCAGCCCGGCAAGGGATGGACCTATAGCTGTTCGATGGACATCCAGGGGTACATCGTCGAGAAACTCTCGGGCCAACCGCTGCCCGACTTCATGCGCGACCATATCTTCGTGCCGCTGGGCATGAAGGACACAGCTTTTTATGTTTCCGCAGAGAGGCGCAGCCGGTTTGCAACGAATTACAAAGGCACTCCCAACGGCGGAATCACTACAGACGCGGCAGGCGGTGGCACGCCAACCGATTACGCAACGGAGCCGACAATGCCCTCGGGCGGAGGCGGTCTCGTCACCACGATTGAAGACTATTATCGCTTCGCCTCGATGCTGGCCAATGGCGGCGAGTTGAATGGCGCGCGCATCCTGGCTCCGTCGACGGTGAAGCTGATGACATCGAACCATGTGCCAGCCTCGCTGTTCACCGGCGAATTCGGCATCGGCCTGTCGGTGATGCGGCCGGGCTTTGGCTACGGTTACGACTGCGCGGTGATCTTCGATCCGTCGGAGGCGAATCTCTCCGACGGCAAAGGCACGTTCTTTTGGGATGGTGCCGCAGGTACATGGTTCTGGGTCGATCCCACCAACGATATCGTCTTCGTAAGCATGATCCAGCGCATGAGCAGCCCCGACAATCACAGCCTTGAGTACAAGAGCCACGCCGTCGTCGATCAGGCCCTCGTCGACCCGTCGAAGTGACGCAAACCGAAGACCTTGCTCCTCCTATTGCATTCCCATAGAGAAAGGATTATGCTTCTCCTATTGGTTAGCAAGAGGAGTAGGCGATAGACGGCAAATCCGACGTCTGGCAGGGAACGCTGGCGCTGATGGCGCTGCGCACCCTTGAAATCATGGGGCCGCAGCACGGCTATGGCCTTGCGCGGCGCATCGAACAGACCAGCGGCGACCGGCTGCAGTTGAACTACGGCACGCTCTATCCGGCGCTGCTCAAACTCGAGCAGGAGGGGTACATCCGTTCGCGGTGGGGCGTCTCAGAAAATAATCGCCGGGCAAAATTCTATGAGCTGACCAAGGCAGGCCAGCGCCAGGTGAAGAAGGCGGCGGCGGAATGGGAGGAGACCACAACGATCCTGGCGCGCTTCCTCGCTCCCGCAGAGGAGGCGTAATGCGCAAGCTCAGAGCATTGTGTATTCGACTCTGCGGCCTCGGCATGAAGCGAGTCGACGAAGATTTCACCGCCGAACTCGAGTGCCACATCGACCTGCACACCGACGAAGGCATTCGCGCCGGCCTCACTCCCGAGGAAGCCCGCCGCCAGGCGCTGATCGCCTTAGGCGGCGCGGAGCAAACCAGGCAGGCCTATCGTGAGCGCCGCACGTTGCCTCGGCTGGAGACACTGTGGCAGGACATTCGGTTTGGCCTGCGAATCCTCGCCAAAAATCCCGGCTACACGGCGGTCGCCGTTATCACGCTCGCGCTTGGAATTGGAGCAAACACGGCCGTCTTCACAGTTGCGCAGGCAGCTCTGCTACGTTCATGGCCAGCCAGAGAGCCAGAGCGCATGGCCAGGCTGATCGCCACAACACCGCAGGGCGAGGAGGTCAATTTTTCTTACCCGGATTACCTGGATCTTGCCGCACAAAGCAGATCGCTCGAAGGGATTCTCGCCTACTCGCGCCGGGGAATGATACTCCTCGTCGGAGGGGAGTCGAAGACGGTGCTGGATGACATCGTATCTCTCAATTACTTCTCGGTTCTGGGAATCGATGCTCAACTTGGCCGCTTCTTCTCCGCGCAGTCGCAACCGGCGAGCGAGCCCGGTGTGGTGATCAGCGACTCGCTCTGGCATCGGGTTTTCAATGCGGATCCGTCGCTGGTCGGTAAGCAAATATGGCTTACGAACCGCGCGTTCACGGTTCTCGCCATTGCGCCGCCGGGTTTTCGCGGTCTTCAACGCGGTGTTCCTACGGACCTGTGGCTTCCCACCGAATCCACCCAACACACCGACCGGAAGATTCGCGAGTTTGAGGTGCTCGGACGCCTGCGGCAGGACGTGACCGCAGCAGAGACGCAGGCTGAGCTTGACGCACTTGGACGCCGTCTGGCCCTGACCTACCCGGCCATCGACAAAGCCAGGAACATCGGCCTGATCTCAGAGCGTGAACGCCTCCGCGAAGCCATGGCTCCAACACTGATCCTGATGACTGCTGTTGGATTAGTCTTGCTGATCTGCTGCGCCAACGTAGCAGGCCTTGTGCTGGCTCGCTCCGACGCGAGGCGAAAAGAGATCGCCGTGCGGCTGGCTCTCGGTGCACAACGAATGCGCCTGTTGTGTCAATTGCTCACCGAGAGCCTGCTGCTCGCTTCATTGGGCGCTGCGCTTGGCCTGCTTCTGGCGGTTGGACTTCTCCGGTTGCAACCGGCGGTGATGCCTCCGGCACAGGTTGAGCTCGGGCTTGATCTGCACCTCGACGTATCGGTCCTCGTCTTCACAGCGGCCGTCGCCTTTTTGTCGGTTCTGGTCTTTGGATTGGCGCCGGCTATTCAGGCTTCCAGGACGAGTCAGGTGTCGACTCTCAAGGGTGAAGGAACAGCTGCAGCCAAAGGAGTACGGCGCTGGACGTTGCGCAACGCGCTCGTACTTGGCGAGATTGCGCTATCGGTAGTGCTGTTGACGGCCTCGGGACTGGTGGTGCGCAGCCTGTTCTTCAGCCAATCCCTGCCTCTCGGCTTCGACCGGCATAGGCAACTGATCTACTTCGACATGGTTCCCGGGATCGCTGCATATAGCTCGGAACGCAGCGCAACCTTCTTCGCTCAAGTGGAAGAGAAAGCCGCGGCGATGCCTGGAGTCAGCCATGCAGCCCTGGCGCGGCGAGTCTTGCTCTCGGACTCTGGAGGAGGAATGCAGCAACGCATTTCCATTCCGGGAGTGGAGTTGCCGCAGGGGCAGCTCAGCGTTCCTGTCAAATTCGACACGGTTGATGGCAACTACTTCCGTGCCGTTGGAACGCGCCTGATCGAGGGGCGCGAGTTCAACTCCGCCGATGCTCCTTCAGTTGGCCGGGTCGTAATCGTCAGCCGAGCCATGGCAGAGAGCTTCTGGCCGGGCCAGGAGGTTCTCGGCCGGCAGATCCTGGCCGACGGCGCGGCCTGCCAGATCGTGGGCGTTGCCGAGGACGCCAAGGTCGACGGCATCCATGAGACCCCGGAACCCTACATGTACTTTCCCTTTGCTCAACAGCCCAGCGGAGAGGGAACGCTTATCATCGATGCCGAGGGGAACTCAAAGGCGCTGACGACAAGAATACTGAGCGAGATTCAACGAACGGATCGCAATGTACCCGTCTCGGTCCGCACCGTCCACTATCTGATGCAGCAGGCTTTCTGGGCCGACCAGCTGGCTGCGGGTTTTGTCGGTGCGCTGGGAGCGCTTGGAATCTTTCTCGGAGCCATAGGACTCTATGGCGTGGTTGCCTTCACAGTGAACCGGCGCCGCCGCGAAATCGGCATCCGCATGGCGCTGGGCGCCGAGCGACGGGATGTATTGCGGCTGGTGCTGGGCCAGGGACTGACGCTGGCCGCCATTGGAGCGGGAATCGGTCTTGCGGCTTCGTTCGCGACCATGCGGCTGCTATCGACCATGCTCTATGGCGTCAGGCCCACCGATCCGCTCACTTTTGCCGGCAGCTCGGCTCTGGTGATCCTCGTGGCTCTCGCGGCCAGTTGGATTCCCGCGCGCCGCGCCGCATCTATCGACCCGATGCAGTCGCTGCGGACGGAATAGCTGTTGCGCACCGGCTTACTGAACCGCGCCGTGATCTCGCAGCAGTTGCACCGCGTCGGTCTTTTCGTTCTTCATCGCCAGCATTAGCGCCGTTGTGCCATCGTTGCTCTTGGCGTCAACCTTCGCGCCCTTATCAATCAACAACTCCATCAGGTTGACCAAGCCGCCGCTGGAAGCCGCCATCAGCACGGTAAAGCCATTCTTGTCCCTGGCCTCGGTGTTAGCGCCATGATCGAGCAGCAAATTCACGATATCCTCAGAGCCGGAGACGATCGACAGCATCAGCGGAGTCAGGCCGCTCTCCTCCTGCGCGTCAAGGTTGGCTCCCTTGGCCAACAGCATCTTCACCTCTGCGACGTTGGCCACCATCACTGCATAATGCAGCGCCGTGTCGCCCCGACTGTCTTTGATCTCTGTCTTCGCGCCCTTTTCGAGCAGCAGCTTGACCACCTCGACTTTGCCCATCGCACAAGTGGCAATCAACGCCGTAAAACCTCCCTTGGGGCTCACAGCGTCGATCTTCGCACCCTTTTCGAGAAGCCGCGAAACGGCTGCCGCATCGCCCTTCTGCGCGGCCTCGAGAAACTGATCGTCCAGGCTCAAGGCAGCGGCTGGGACAGGAGCCGGTGGGACCTTGTCAGAGACAACCTGAGCCGCGGCCAACAGATTCCACGACCATGCCGCGACCGCGAGAATCACGGCCGACAAAACTCGCTTCATGCTTTCCTCCTAATGCGGCTTACCAGGCTCACCTTCGACGGCTTCCGCTCAAGTTATAAAACTGAATTTTACTCCGGCTCCGGTTCATCCTCGTTGCGACACCCTCCATCCCTTTTTTCAGCCTCTCGTCGGGAGGGTCGCGCAGCCGCGCCGCGTTGACGGTAATCTTGTCTTGTAGCCGAGATCATGACGCAGGGAGGGATCGATGGGAGCAACGAAGATTGAGTTTCGCTTGCGCGTGGCGATCATGGCGGTCATCATCACGCTGGGCTTTTGGGCGCCGTGGATTGAGCCATTGGGCATTGGGAAACGCGTTTCACTGATGGCGTGGCTAGCCTTTGGACTCACGCGTCTGGGTCTGTTCCAATTCGGTGTTGCTGTCCCTGTTGTTATCGTTCTGTCTGCGTTGATCGCCGCCACGGCGGTCGTCCTGCGCATCTGGGGAACTGCGTGGCTCGGAGCCAACACGGTCTTGCATGGCCAGATGAAGGCCGGCGTCGTGATGGCCGACGGGCCTTATCGCTACGTGCGCAATCCGCTCTACCTTGGGTCCTGGTGCATGTTCGCGGCGATGGCCTTTGTGATGCCGCCCACCGGCGCGCTTTTTTCCATGATTCTGCTCACGGCCTTCCTGCTGCGGCTGATCCTGGGCGAGGAAGCCTTTCTCTCCCACCAACTTGGTCAGCCCTACCAGGATTATCTGCGCGCCGTTCCACGCCTCTTTCCGCGGCTTCGCGTGAAACTATGGCCCGATGGCATCCGGCCCACCGGCCGCAAGCCACAGTGGCTTCGCGCCATGACCTCTGAGGTGAACCCCATCGGCGTCTTTATCACCATGGCTTTTCTATCCTGGAGCTATGACGGCCGGCTCATGGTGCGCGCGATCATCGTCAGCCTCGGCATTTCCCTGGTCGTGCATGCGCTGATGCCCAATGCACCTCGACTCGGCGACACGGCAGACGAACATGTAGCGGCCAATCCGCTTTAGAAAACCTGAGGCAAAAATCAAATGGGGAAGCGCCGGCAGGCTCCTCCCCGTTTGTTGTCCGCAGTCCGGAACGGCTACTTCTTTACAGGGGCGATGACGTCCTTGGCGGCCTTGGCCACGCGGAACTTCACCACGGTCTTCGCCTTGATCTTGATGGCGGCGCCGGTCTGTGGGTTGCGGCCGATGCGGGCCTTGCGCTCCGCCTTCACCAGGCGGCCGATGCCGGGGATTACAAATACGCCGTTCTTCTTGGTTTCCTTTACGGCGGTCTCTGCCTGCAGATCCAGGAAGGCTGCGACTTGCTTGTTGGTCAATTCCAGTTTCTCGGCCAGAAGCCGAATGAGGGCGGTCTTGGTCAATCCAGTTGCCATTGTGCTTTTCTCCTTTTTGGGCGGACCCTAGGGCGCGCCGGTGTTGCCTGAGTTTTCTGTTTTCTTTGCGAGGCAGATACCGCATGGAGGGAGTGCCACCCAGGGCAACACTTGCACGAAACCCTTTGTTCATGCGGGTTCAGAAACCCCGTCGTTCGTTACAATGCGACTTTTATCTAGGCAAAGTCAATGAAAAAACAGCGAATTCCACAAAAATCTTAGGATTTTGTGGTGGTTTTATCGATATTTGGCCATTTTTGGCCTGTTTTACACGTTTTGGCTGGGTTTGACCGGGCTCCGCCAAGCCGCAAAACAGAAAAAGGCTCTGGGTGCGCAACCCTCGCCGCACAGTCGTTTTTCGGCTAGCTGTGGCATTTTCGGATCTACTGTAGACTTCCGTGCCACATCCATTCCGCGTCTTTCTGCGGAATGGGTGGAAAACCTACAAGATTTCGGTCTACACAATTCCCAAAATCGCTTTACGGTGGGATCGCAATGGCTATTCCAAGCCGAAGAGCACCTTCTTCTTGGGCGCCAGAGAGGCAAGAATCGGTGTGTTCAGCGCATCCACTAGCGGCGCAGCCAACTTGAAGTAACGAGCGAGCGTGGCGGCGAAGCCGGCCTCCAGCGCCGTCGAAGCGGGCAGTGTGGTGGAGAGTCCCCACTGACGGCATCGAATCAGATCCATTGCCGGATGCTCGCACGGAAAGCCCTTCGGCGGGCGCGTCAGCGCGTTGCCTTCGAACTCAGAAAAGGCCTTCTTGACTGCGGGCTTCTGAAGCAGTTTGCGAAACTCCGCGTGGTGATCGAGCAGCCAGTGGCGAATGGCGGCGAGTTGTTCCTTCTCCGGCATCCATGCCCCTGCGGCGATCACCGTCTCTTTGGCGCCGACGTGGAAGTAGAATCCGGCGCCGGAGGTCTTCTTGAGGCCCTCAAGCATCCACCATGCAGCGACATGCGTTTTGTAGGGCTTCTTGTCGGCGCTGAAGCGCGTGTCGCGATAGATGCGAAAGAGGCACTTCTCGGCGGGCCGCACATAGGCCGGCGCAAAGCTCGCCGTCGCCTCGTTGACCTTGCGGATGATGGCCAGCATCGGCTCCTTCAGTTCAGCCTCGAAGACAGCCTTGCGAGGCGTGAACCACTCGCGGTCGTTGTGGCGCGCAAGATTGCGCAGGAAGGTTAGCCCTTCAGGGCGAAGGTGGGCGGGGGCTGAATTGCCGGTTGCGGCGCTTTTGCTGGCTGTGCTCTTCTTGGTGGTCATAACAGATGCAGTGTACCGCGCCTGAGTCCCGACTCATTTTGCAAATGCCCGATCATGCATGAACTCTTGGTGCTGTCATCCTGAGCGACCGTAGGGAGTCGAAGGATCTGCAGTTGCTTTTCTCTATCACAACCGGACCAGCCAGAGATAGAATGCGCTCGATGGACGAGCAGGCATGCTTCACCTACATCATGGCCAGCCGCAGCCGGACGCTATACATCGGCGTCACCAGTGACTTGCACAAGCGCGTATTCGAACACAAATGGCGCGAGCACGAAGACAGTTTCACCGCACGCTACAACTGCGATCGCCTGGTTTGGTTTGAACGCTTCGGGGAGATCACTTCGGCCATCGAGCGCGAGAAGCAGTTGAAGGGCTGGAAGCGTTCCAAGAAGATCGCCCTGATTGAGGGATCGAATCCAGCCTGGGTTGACCTGAGCCGGGATTGGTACGACCTGGAACCAGCCGACTACAGCCGCGCACTCGATCGAATGAACAACCGACCGCAAGAAAAGCAACTGCAGATCCTTCGACTCCCTACGGTCGCTCAGGATGACCGCGCCGCGTACCTCGGATCTACCTGATCACCTCCAACGCCCCGCGAAAGAGGCACTTCTCGGCGGGCCGCACATAGGCCGGCGCAAAGCTCTCCATCGCCTCGTTGACCTTGCGAACGATGGCCAGCATCGGCTCTTTCAGCTCAGCTTCAAAGACAGCCTTGCGCGGCGTGAACCACTCGCGGTCGTTGTTGCGCGCAAGATTGCGCAGAAAAGCAAGCCCCTCGGGACGAAGGTGAGCGGCGGGTGCGTTGGGTGCGGATTTCTTCTTGGAGACCATGGCAAGAGAAGTGTAACTCGGAGTCCGCTATGACCGCTCGTCGACAAAATCAACGGGACACCCGTTGTTTTGCAAGTTCTTGATTAGATCAGCGAAATCACGAATGAACGCTGAAATAGCGTCGTTGTTCGAATCTGCATTTTTGATGGATATCCTATAAGGAACTTCAACTGCGTTGATACCTCCCTCTCCGATACTGTCATCGAGGGCATTAAAGTTTCGTCCGTGCCAAGAAGGCGCGCCGACGGCCTCAAAGAACGCCTGGTAGAAATCGTCGCATGATTTCCAGCCGCTTGCATCGAGGAGGATTCGAGTTATCGATGATATGCGACTAAGTGGCTTTGCAAACCTCAGACGGTCCGAGTAAATCGAATCGGTGTCGGGAACAGGTTCATAGTCGAGCTTCGCTAAGCAATTTCGCAATTGTGATGTAGGTTCGAGTCCAAACACGCTCAAGCTGGACAACCGTGGATGATATTCTGCGATGGTGGGAATTAAATCGATGAGGCTGGCGACTGGGTTATCAGACAAGGCGGGGGTGAAAATTGTGAAAGCGGGCTCAGGAACCCAGAACAATCTGAACTCCTCATTGAGTTCATTGAGTGCAGCTTTGCGCTCATGTGTAACCGACGCCCACACCGGCATCTGACCGATGAGAATTCGGAGCGAATCAAGATTCAATTCTGGATCCAAAGCAACCGCGACCTGCCAACCCATATTGAGCCTTCCTATCTGATCACCTTCAGCGCCCCCCGGAAGAGCCCGTCGAAATCCCCGGCTAGGGCGACGTCCTTCGCAACGGCCTGTTCGATGGCCTTCTCGGCGGCGGGGCGCTGATAGCCGAGATTCACGAGAGCCGACAAGACATCGTCCACCGCTGCCCCGCGGACAGAGGATTGAACAGGTGCGACGGCAAAGTCGTCGAGCTTATCTTTGAGTTCGACGACCAGCCGCTCGGCCAGCTTCTTGCCCACGCCGGGAATGCGCGTGAGCTGCGCGTGATCCTGGCCGCGAATGGCCTGCACGGTTCGCTCCGGCGACAGACCGCTCAGCATCTTCACGGCCAGTTTGGGGCCGACGCCGCTGACGGTGATCAGCCGCTCAAAGAGCCGCTTCTCTTCGCGTTCGAGAAAGCCGAAGAGGGCGATCTGGTCTTCGCTGACCTGGGTGTGGATGTGCAGCGCGGCCTCCTGGCCCACCGAGGGCAGCGCCGTAAAGGTCGGAATGGAGATCGTGACGTCGTACCCCACCCCGGCCGCCTCGACGATGGCCTGGCCGGGCTGCTTGTAGATGAGCTTTCCGCGCAAGTGAGCGATCATGGTGCCTCATTGTAGAATCCCGGCCTGCCTGATGGACACTAACCCGCCGCAATCGCGTCTAAGCAGAGTCCGGGTATGAGGCCGCAATCGCCCCGGTGCGCCCTCGCCGGATACAATAGATGATGGGCTGCGGCAGGCCGCCGCCGAACGATTTTTGACTACTGAAGCAGGTGCACGTGAGAGGCATTCTTTGCCGCGATCTGCGGCTCGAACTGGTTCGAGGATTTTGTGTTGCGCTGGCGATCCCCGCGCTCTCCGTTGGTGCGTCGCAGGCGCAAGGCGTCAACACGACAACCACGCTGACCAGCCAACCCGGCGCATCGGCAGCCTGTTCGACGCCCAAACTCACTCTGGCCTTGACCGACCTCACGGTAGCTGTGACCGGCAACGCGGGAGTGCCCGCCGGAACCGTCAGTATCATGGACGAAGCGGGCAGCGCCCCCGTTCAACTGGCCAGCGCGGTACTCGACTCTACTGGCAAGGCCAGTTTTGTTTTTTACCTGGCAGATGGCGCCCACTCTCTGAGCGCAGTCTATGCCGGAAATGTGGCCTTCGCCGGTTCGGCCTCCGCGCCTGTGGCCCTGACCATAAGTTCACAATGCGATTCCGAATTCGTGGTGACCGCCTCCAATCTGACGCCGGGCTCAGCGTCTACCCTCACCCTCACCCCCGGTCAGACTGGATCAGCCACGGCCACCGTCGTACCCTCAGAGGAGTTCGTTTCCGCATTGACGGCTCCCGCGTTTATCACGCTCTCCTGCTCGGGCCTGCCCGATCAGGCATCGTGCAGCTTCACGCCAGAGAATCTCGAGATCTTGCCGGGCCAGGATGGGGGAGTTACCAGTTCAATGCTCATCCTGACCTCCGCCGCCTCGACCACCTCGATTCCCCAGGGGGCGCGTCCGCTCAGGAGCTCAACTCCCGTTGCATGGGCGTTTCTGCTGCCCGGCACTCTGGGGCTTGGCGGGGTGGCCTGGGGAGTGCGCCGTCGCCGTTGGTTGAGCCGGCTCTCGCTCGTTGTGCTGGTTGGGTTGGTGACTTTGCTGGGCACGACCGGCTGCAATCCCCGTTACAAATATGAACACCACGGCCCGGTCCCCAATCCGCCGACCCCGGCTGGAAGCTACACAGTGAACGTCACCGGTCAATTCAGCAACGGTGTCACCGCCATTACAAATGGCACCAGTTTCACGCTCACCGTGAACTAGCTGGGGCTTTAGCACTATCGATCGGTGAACACCTGACCATGCTTTGCCGGCGAGTGAGGATGTGCCTTCCCGTTCGACAATCGCCCCGGAATGATAAAACGGTGGAGCGGCGAAAGAGCGAACCGGAAGGCGGTCATGATGCGCGTAAGATTTCATTTTCAATTGAGAGTTGTGCTTGCGTTGGCGCTGGCGGGCGGGTCTGGCGCTGCTCAGACTGCGGATCAGGCTTGGCTGCGGCACCACGGCTATCACGGCCGGACTGAGATTCCACTTCAGGTTCGAACGCTCGGGCAAAGCGCTCTGGTGCATTCTGCCGCTCAGGAATTGCAACTTGGAATCGAGGGCCTCACGGGCGCCTCCTCCTACATTGGCGACAAGGCCCTTGAAGGCGAGACCGTCGTGGGCACCACAAAAGAGGTGCATGAGGCCTTTCCCGAAGTGGCGATCCCCGATCTTGGCCCGGAGGGATACGGGCTCCATTGGACGAAGATCAAAGACCACACCTTGCTGTTTGTCACTGGTTCCGACGAACACGGCGTTCTCTACGGCGTCTTTGCCCTACTCCGCCTTTTGGCAACAGGCCAGGACCTCACTCATCTCGATCTCCGCTCTCACCCCGCCATGCCCATCCGCTGGGTCGACGAATGGGACAACCCCGACGGCTCGATAGAGCGCGGTTACGCCGGACGTTCCATCTTCTTTGAAGGCGGAAACGTCCGCGACGACCTCGCTCCCGTCGCCGAATACGCCCGTCTACTGGCCTCGGTCGGCATCAACGGCGTCAATGTCAACAACGTGAATGCCGCCCCGCAATTGCTCGACTCCGACCACATCAAGCAACTGGCTCGCATCGCCGACGCCATGCGTCCGTGGGGTGTACGGCTGGCTCTGAGCGTTGCCATCGCCAGCCCGCAGAAGATCGGCGGCCTCCCGACCTATGACCCGCTCGATTCTACCGTTCGAGCCTGGTGGAGCGCTAAGGCCGACGAGATCTACGCACTCATCCCCGACTTCGCCGGCTTCACGGTCAAGGCCGACTCTGAAGGCCAGCCCGGCCCCGCCAGCTATGGCCGCACGCCCGCTGACGCCGCAAATCTGTTGGCTGCCGCGCTTGAGCCGCATGGAGGCGTCGTTCTCTACCGCGCCTTCGTCTATAACCACCATCTCGATTGGCGCGACCCCAAGGCCGACCGCGCCCGCGCCGCCTATGACATCTTCCACCCCCTCGACGGCACGTTCGCAGCTAATGTGATCGTTCAGATCAAGGAAGGCCCGATCGACTTTCAGGCGCAAGAACCGGTCTCCCCGCTCTTCGCCGGCCTCGAGCAGACCAGCGCGGCGATGGAACTCCAGATCACGCAGGAGTATACCGGCCAGCAGCGGCATCTCGTCTATCTTGCCCCGATGTGGAAGCAGGTTCTCGACTTCGACCTGCGCGCCCAGGGCCGCTCCACGCCCGTTAAAGAAATCATCGCCGGAAGGAGCTTCAATCGCACGCTAGGCGGCATGGTCGGTGTTGCCAGTGTTGGCCGCGACGGCTGGCTCGGCTCTCCGCTGGCTCTGGCAAATCTCTACGCCTTTGGCCGCCTGGCCTGGGACCCCAATCTCGCCCCGGAAGAGATAGCTGCTGAATGGGCACGCCAGACGATTAGCAACGATCCTCAAGTCGTCAGCACGGTCGACAAGATGCTGATGCAATCCTGGCCGGCCTATGTGAACTACACCGGCCCGCTGGGCATGCAGACGCTCACCGACATCACCGGCAGCCACTATGGCCCCAACATCGAGGCAAGCGAAAACAACGGCTGGGGCCAGTGGCACCGCGCCGACAAGGACGGCGTCGGCATGGACCGCAGCATCGCGACGGGAACCGGCTATGCGGGTCAGTATCCGCCTGAGGTGGCCAAGCTCTACGAGTCGCTCGCCACCACTCCCGATGATCTGCTCGTCTTCTTCCATCACATGCCGTACACCCATAAGCTGCACGACGGAAAAACTGTCATCCAGTACATCTACGACAGCCACTACGAAGGCGCGGAGCAGGCCGCCGAGCTCGCACGTGAATGGGCCACGCTCGAAGGCCGCATCGATCAGCAACTCTACGAAGACGTGCACGCCCGCCTTGTCTATCAGGCTGGCCACGCCATCGTCTGGCGCGACGCGATTGTGCAATATTTCCTTCGGCTCAGCGGAATCCCCGACGAGCAGGGACGCGCAGGCCACTATCCCGGCCGTTTAGAGGCCGAAGACGCCAACCTCACCGGCTACAAAATCATTGAAGTCAAGCCGTGGGAGGATGCCTCTGGCGGCAAAGCTGCCTATTGTGCCATCTTTGACCCCGCGGATCCGCCCGAAGTGTCGGGGAACGGCCTCAGTCATGTTGTGAATGGCACTAAGGAACCACATCTCTTGGCCCTTAAAGGGATGAGGGAATGCGCCGCTGAATGGAACTGGTCAGGCCCGGCAGACCGCTACAACATCGCCGTCCAATACTTCGATTTGCAAGGCGGAGTCGCGCATTTCACGCTGAAGGTAAACGGGAAGTCCTTCGCCACGTGGGCCGCCGAAGCTACGCTACCTTCGCGCCGACCCCACGGCGATAACTCCACACGTTATACCGTCCGCAGCGTAGACCTGAAACCCGGAGATGTCATTCGCGTGGAAGGCACTCCCGACGGTCCTGACCAAGCTGTGCTTGATTACATTGAGGTCACGGCCGCGCAGTAGCTTCCCCACTTCTGCCGCCTTCATCAATCTGGGTGTCTCACATCTCGATCCTGAGATGCGGGAGACGATTGACCCGGATCCACTGTCGTCGACTCCGGTAATCTCAAGAGGCCACGAACCTCTCGCGAGCGGAAAGCGTGCGCTTTGCCCCACCACAGGCGGCTAGCGCCGGAAGCGTCCGCGATCTCCTTGGCCTCGACCACGATCTCCAGAACCTCTCCCGCGATCCCCAAAGCCTCTGGGCTTGACCGGTGCGGTTACGGGCAGGCTGGTCTTGCCCGCGGGATAGACCGCAAGAAAGCGGTCCTGGCCTTCACCGTTGCTGGCAGTCTCGACGCCTTCGATGCCGCGGAAGGCCATGTGCAGCAGGCGGCGTTCGCGGCTGTTCATCGGCGGGAAGGCGTAGGGAACACCGGACCTGATGACCTTTTCCGCGGCGGTCTCGGCGGTCATGCGCAGCTCCTGGGCGCGCAGAGCCTTGAAGCTGTCGGCGTCGAAGCTGACGAGACCGCCCTCGCGCTGGTCGAGCCGCAGAATCTGTGCGGTGATAGTTTCGAGCGCCAGCAGCAGCTCGCCGTTGTGCTGTGTGACCAAAGGCACGTCGGGCCCGGCCAGTTCAATGCAAAGCGCGGGAGTCTGCTCCTCGCCGTCAAGCGGGCCGTCCGGCGCGGTGATGCGGTACTTAAGGCGAAGGCCGCCCAACTTATTGAGGGTGGCGAGGAATCCGGCGATCTTCTGTGCAGCTTGCTGCAAGTCTTCGATGGGCATAACAGACCAGTATCGCAGAGCAGGGCACGGGATGGGCGAGCATTTTTGAAAAGCGGCCAAGGCGGGTCCTGGAACTGATTCGGGAACCGGAAGCGTGTGGCGCTCGTATCCGTCATTAACCTCACAAAGAGCAGCACTCACCTGCGAAAGGGACCGATCACCATGAAGGCTGAAGCCTCCGAGCAAGACGGTTTCCTACGCGCCCCGTGGAACCGAATCCCTGTAGCTCCGTGGCTGTTTTCGCTTCTGGTGCTGGCGATTCTTGCTGCCGTTCGCTACTATGCTGTCGTCGGCCCTCCGCAGGCTCGCATTCTCTTTCTGGTTCATTGTCTGGCGATGTGGGCCTTGCCGTTCCTCCTGCTCACGCGACAGGGGCGGCGCGAGATCGGTCTGCGTAAGAAGGGCAACACGCCATTCGCTCTGGCCCTCTGCGCCCTGGCTGGGGCAAGTTGCGGCTTTGCGATTTACGCAGCCGGCATGGCAATCTATGGCGTCTCACCCGACAACTGGTGCGTGAGCATTTACGACAGCTTCCAACTGGCTCAACTGCGCGCCGTCATGCCTCCCGCTGCGATCTTTGCGGTTATGGTTCTCCCGGCCATGATTCTGACCCCGATCGGCGAGGAGTTGCTCTTTCGCGGCCTCATCCAGCAATCCTTTGCCCGCCGTTGGAATGCTTTTTTCGCCGCTGTCGTCAACGGGCTCGCCTTCGGCCTCATCCACCTGCATGTCCATGGACTCTGGCATGACGCGGCCGGATTCCACCTGCGCCTCGTCTCCGGGGCGCTCATGGTTCTGCTTCTCGCTGGAGTCAGCGCGGTCTTTACCCTCTGCCGCCTGCGAACAGGCTCAATGTATGCGGCCATGATCGCCCATGCAACCTGCAATCTGGCCATGATTGGCGCAATCTTCTTCTATCCACCTGCCTGATTCCATCTCGCGTTTTCGAGCACGAAAGGATGCTTCCATGACCGACAAGAGAATCTACGACATCTCCGGCATCAGTGCGCTGGCCTGCATCGCCACCTTCTTCATCGAGTTTCCCTTCTACTTCGTCCGCACGCCCTTCCCCGGCCTGGCAGCATCAGACAAGCTCGCCGATTTCGCCGCCCGCAATGCCACCAACATCATGAGCTGCGTCTTCCTCGATCTCATCATTCTCAGCCTCATCATGGTCTTCTTTGCCGGCGTCCGTCACCTCATTCGCCAGGCCAATCCGCAACACGAGTGGCTCGCCAGCCTCTTCTTCGGTGCCGGCCTGATCTACGTCACTCTCACCTTCGTCGCCGACTCCCTCCAGGCCTCCATCGTCATCGACGCCTTCAATCCTCCCGCCAACGGCGTCATCATCCGCGAAATGCTGGAGAGCACGCTGCTTTTGTACGGCTCCATCGCCCTCTGGCTCATGGCGTTCTTTATGGCCATCCTCAGTTACGTTACCTTTTTGAGCGGTGTTCTTCCAAGGTGGTCCGCCTGGGTCGGCTATGCCTGTGCTCTCGCCTGCCTGGCCTTTGTTCCCACCATGTTTGTTCACCACGTCGATATGTTCGGCCTTTACAACCCAGCCTGCCTGGCCGCTCAGGCCTTCGCCAGCGGATTCCCCCTGGCCGTGTGGATGATCGTGATCGGCACCCTGATGCTGCGAAATCGCGATCCGTCTCCGCTTTGATCCAAAATCGGCGGACGGAGCGCTTCCTGTTGAGCCCGCTGTTGGCCGAAAGTACGAAGAGGACGAATCGCTTTCGTTGTCGTTGCTGTCTGATGGCGCATGATCTTAACGACCGGCTTGGCCGGAGAATGCTATTTTGAGTTTAGACGCCTCTTGCGCACGCTAACTCAACCTAAGGAGCGCCCTGTCAATCGAGTGCAGAGACTCACCCGACTTTTGATGCTGATGGTTGCTGGAAGCGCATCGTTGATTCGCGCGCAGGGAGGGCCGCCTTTTATCACCGACGACCCCGGCACGCCGGGCAACCGGCAATGGGAGATCAATCTTGGCCTGGTGGGTAATCACAACCCCGGCCAGTCCGCTTACCAGGCGCCAAATATCGATATAAATTACGGCTGGGGCGATCGGATTCAACTGATGTACTCGCCCTCGCTGGCCGTGGCCACCGACGCGCACAACACGACGCGCGCCGGGCTGGGCGAAACGCAGATCGGCGTGAAGTGGCGTTACTTTGAGCACCATCGTCCCGGCGAGCCCAAGTCCGACGAGAATATGAACTTCTCGCTGGGCACCTATCCGCAGGCCTTGATCAACAATCCCACCAGCGCGGTGAGCCGGGGAATCGTCGAGAATGGGCCTCAGTACTATCTGCCTGCTGAGTTCACAGCGAAATTAGGGAAGGTTGGCCTCGACGGCGAGGTGGGACGCTGGTTCGGCAACAAGCTCGTCCCAAGCCGCTGGGGACGCGGACTGATCGCAGGGCACGAGTTCAGCGAGCGGTTTGAGCTTTATGGCGAGCTTTACGATTTACAAGACGCGAACCGCATCGGCGCAGACCCCAAGCAGCGCCAGCTGACGCTGGATCTAGGGGGACGGAAGACGCTCGACCGCGCCGGCCACCTGCGCCTGCTCTTCCTGGGCGGACGCGCGATCCAGGCGGTGACGCGAGAGAACAGCGAGCCGAATTGGATCGCCTATTTAGGGGTGCAGTTCTTGTTCGGGCCGAAGGAAACCTCGGCAGGCAGCGCGAGGTAGAAGGGAACCAGAAGATCGGGTCAGAGTGCAATTCCACACTTCATTGCGTCCAGACCTGTATAAATATAGTCCGTGTACAGATCCACGAACAATCTTCTAACCGTATCGTTTCGCACTCTGTTTTGATTAAGGAGCATGGTGAGATCGTTGATGGTTTTCTGGTAGAGGTTCTGAATTCCAACAGGATGCCAATCACCGCTGAGTACCGCGGTTGACCGTACTTCAAGGTCTTCATCTTGATCGATCCAGTCATCGATCATCTGCATGAGGAGAGAGGTATCGGCCATCCATTTTTGCTCGGCATTCCATTCCTGTTGGTGAAAGGCCTCGAGGTCATCATCAAGGCCAAGGAACGGACCAACCACATACCACATGCCGCTGATTGCAGCTTCAATACCGGCCGAGCGAAATCCCATTCCGGTCGGATCCCTTTGCCTTGTCGCAGCCAGTGCTTCTTCTTGACAATACCTCTGGGTCGCTTGCAGTAGTACGATCGTCCAGTAATTCGCCTGCCAACTGCTTTCATCTTCTCGCAGGCTGCGAACGAGAGTCCGTAATGTGGCCTGAAGAGGAGAGTGAAGTTCAGGCACAGCAGTGAGAAGCGAGGCAATCTGCGCAGCCTCTTCAGGACCATTCGCCGTGGCTTCGTCAAGCAACTGGTCAATCAGGCCGATCATGGTAGCCATCAGCGCCAATTGCCGATGAACGCGCGCCGGAAGCAGCCAACCCAAGAACGAGAAAATCCTGGGACCTGCAGATAATACAATAGCGCGAGGCAAATGCAGCAATCGCGGGCAGCGGATCTGCACGCGTAGGAGCAGCGGGCAGCGATCGCTCACGACAATCATCGAGTAGCAGGCTCGCAAATACATCTCTGCCAGAAATCGGATCTTTACGGCTTTGGCTGTGCCTTGTTCCAGGGGAACCGCGGCCAGCGCCGGAGGCACGTACCGTTGCCACTGCGCTGCAACCATCTGTTGAATGGATTGGCGAAGGCGGACGACGTCGGCAGGGGGCCTGTCAATCAGTTCTTCGATTGTGCGTACACGAGTGGCAGCCGAAATACGGGAGAGTGGCTCTTCACGAAAGGCCGTTCGACTCTTCTCGCTTATCATGCTTAGATCTTAGTTCCCCGCGTTCGGAAAACGCAGTCGCCGAACGGGATCTGCCCCAACTCCGCGCACCCCATTCGCCGCCCCCCGGCCTCATGTTGTATCTTCCAATTCGTATGGAAAACACTCAGAGCAGCGTCCCCCACCCCGCACCCGAGGCCGAAGAGGTCTATCGCCGCTGGATCCAGTTTCTCGATGAAGAGTTCACGCGCCATCAGGCCCCGGAGCGCCGCGCCGAGATTGTGCGCGACCAGCTTTGCCAGCTCTATCTGGGCCGCCCGCATGGCGGCAAGCTCAACCTGACGCTCACTTCGGAGCTGCCGGGCAATGTGCTCTCGCTTTCGCTGGACCCGGAGAACGTGACGCTTGAGGCCGAGCACTTTGCCGACGCCGACCCCGAGCAGTTCGCGAAGCGCAAGCCGCTGCTGTGGTTCTGGCAGATGTTCGACCGCTCGCCCATTGGAACCAACCATTGGCTGGGGGTTCGTTTCCGCTCGATGCTGGGCCGACACATCTTCGCGCGCATCGGCGCGGGGGTGAAGATCTACCACGGAGTTGACCTGACCTTCGGCTACAACCTCTCCATCGAGGAGGGTGTCACGATTCGCCAGCGCGCTCTGCTCAACGACCGCGGCGGAATCACCATCGGCAAGGGCGCAGTGATCGGATCTTTTGCGCGGATATACTCGCATAGCCACGCCGCCCATGACTTCGGCGAAGTGATTCTGACGCCCACTGTGATCGGCCCCGCGGCGCGCATCGCCAGTCACGCCATCGTGCTCGCCGGCCAGCACGTCGCCGCAGGAGAATTGGTGGGCAATTTCCCGGCGAATCGAATCTGAAACTCAAGACCCGCAGAATCGTGTTGCGCGCACCAAGAAAAGATGGCCACCCGCGAGCGGCCATCTTCTTGTCAAACTGAAAGAATGAGAGCTTTTGGTGCCGAAGAAGGGACTCGAACCCCCACACCCTTGCGAGTACGTGGACCTGAACCACGCGCGTCTGCCAATTCCGCCACTTCGGCACGGGACACAGTTTCAGCGCTCTGCGCTGAAACGGCAGCAACTTTGAGTCTCGCAAATGCGGGACCCGGTGTCAAATAGAACTCGGGCAATTGCAGAAATGGGGAGCGGAGAGAGGGATTCCTGGCCTCAGTAAAAGCGGGTGAACGGTCCGGCATAAATCCCAGAGGAGTTGGTAGCTCAGATTATGGACTGTTCCCTCGCCTGTTTTTTTGCCGCCATCCTATAAAGACTCTACCCGCAGACTCCGATAAAAGAGTTACGCTTGTTGCACGAGTGGATTGGGCATCTCCCCAGGGGAAAGCAGCAAGCTGGCCATCAACGCATGAATACTGAGAGACACCGCGTTCGAGTAACTCTGGCTGTCACGATCCTGGCTACGGTCTTTGGATCGGGCGCGGGTCTGATGCTCGGCAGCGGCCTGGCGCTCAGGCAGGCCATGCATCTTCTCAAGCAGGAAACCGGGCGCCTGATCGCCGAGGAGGACGCCACCCTCAAAGAAACCTTCGCCATGATGAAGCAGATGAACTCTTCGCCTTATCCCCACTGTTCCGAGGCGGAGATGGCCTATTTTCGCAAACTGCTCTTTCAGACCGACTTCTTGCGGGATGGCGGCAGGATGCAGGACGGAAAGATCGAGTGTTCGGCGACGCTGAACAAGGCGGACTTGCCGGCAGCCCCGATGAAAATCCAGTACTCCATGCCCGGCGATGCCAATGTTTTCTTGGTGACTGGAGCACTGCAGGTTCGCGATCAGCCTACGGTCGGGCTGCAACTCAAGGATTTGTACGTGGTGATCAATTCCGGTGCGGGCAGGCGCCTGGAATCGAATGCTCTGCCGTTCATCATGACGATCAAGCCCGGATCCGGCCGCGATCCCGGCAGATTACTGAGCACGGATCCCCTGCCTGGGGATGCCGTTTTCACTACCGAAGGGTTGGTCCGCAGGGGACAAACCCTCTACTTCACCCGCTGTGCCGCAGAGAACATGAGTTGTACAACGACGCACATCGGAATTGTCGAGGCCCTGCAAACCGATCGTGCCGAGCTGAAAGTCTGTATTTTATTAGGCGGGATCGTTGGAGCGCTTCTCGGTTTTCTCACTTCTCTGGCCTACCGGCGCAGCCGCAGCATGGAGCAGCAGCTCCGCCGTGCGATTTCGAAAGACAAGCTGCGGATGGTCTATCAGCCGATCGTCGATCTGATCACGAGGCGCATCGTTGGAGCGGAAGCACTGGCGCGCTGGACGGACGAAGAAGGCTTCGCCGTCGGTCCCGACCTTTTCGTCAGGGTTGCCGAGGAGGGCAGTTTTGTGGGCGCTCTTACTCGGCTCGTGGCGCGTCAAGCCTTACGCGATTTCGGAGCGACCCTGCGAAGCCATCCCGATTTCCGTCTCAGCATCAATGTGGCCGCAACGGACCTCGGCGACCCGGCATTCCTGCCGATGCTGGAGGAAGCCCTCATACTGAGCGGAGTACAGGCACAGAGCCTGGCAATCGAGGTCACCGAAAGTTCCACAGCCCGGCACGAGTTGGCCATTGAGACAATCCGCCGGTTGCGCGAGATGGGCTTCAGTGTGCACATCGATGACTTCGGGACGGGGTATTCCAGCCTCTCTTACCTGCATGATCTTGCCATCAGCGCCATCAAGATCGACAAGTCCTTTACCCGGTCGGTCGGGACCCAGGCGGTCACTATGGCAATTCTCCCGCAAATCCTGGCCATGGCAGATGCGCTCAAGCTCCAAGTGATCGTTGAAGGGATCGAAACGGGACCTCAGGCCGAGTACTTCTCCTCATTAGGCAGGCCGGCTCTGGGGCAAGGCTGGTTCTTCGGCTATCCGGTACCGGCAGAGCGATTCCATCGCCTGCTGGCCGAAGACGAAAAGAAGGCGCAGGCCGCAATAGCCGGAGATTGAGTCTCTAATCTCGAGTACGTCAGAAGCCTGGGCTGCGGAAATTCTCCTAAACCAGTCCAATTTGAATTTTCGGGTGAACCCCGCGAATTGCAGATTTTTTGAGCGGAATTGCTTGAAAAGTAAACATTTTCTTTGACTTTGCCCTGAAGTCTTTCTCACTTAAGCCGATAATGAATAGACCTTTGCGATTGCAGAGACGGACTTTTTCCTGGGGCAGACCTCAAGAGTGAACATAGCCATCGAATGAAGCACACACTCAAACAGCGCGCACTGATCACTCTGGCCGCAACGGCGATGGCCGCGCTGATCGGCATGCTAGCCGGCGATCTGACCGGCCGCGTTCTGACGCTCAAAGCGGCCAAAGCCAAGCTGCTGCGGGACGTGACCTACTTCGTTGCGCAGGGCGATGCTTTCAGCGACGAGTCGCGCGCCATGCTGGCAACCCTGAATGCGTCGCCTTATCCTTATTGTTCGGAAACTGAGATCGCCTACTTCCGCAAACTCCTCTTTCAGGCGAAGTACCTGAGGGATGCCGGTCGCATGCGCAACGGAACCATCGAATGTTCGGCGACGATGAGCCGGGCGGACTTGCCCCTTCAGCAGTTCAAACCCGACCGTTCCCAGCCGGATGGCACCCTGGTCTTCAGTAGCCTGCCTCCATTTCGGGTTGGAAATTCGCAGGGATTCCTTCTTCAGCAGGGCGAGTCTTACGTCGTGTACGCCCCGCACCTGCTGGAGACTCAGAGTGCAACTTCCTCGCACATTGTCTATACACCAACCACACCCTCTCTCTCGCAAAACGGAAAAATCGGGAGCGGGATGTCCCAGGCAGACGCGAAGATATTTACCACGAATGGCCAAGCCCGGCTGGGAGATAGCCTCTTCGTCACCCGTTGTTCGGCACATTATTTCAGATGTGCATCGACCTATATTTCGATTACCGAGGCCATGGCGGGCGACCACGTTCACAGAACGTTAAGCGCTGCGCTGGGCTGCTTTATCGGCGCCCTCGCCGGCCTTTTCTCTTCTCTTCTCTACCGGCGCAATCGCAGCATGGAGCACCAGCTCCGCAGGGCGATCGCCAGAGACAAGGTGCGCCTTGTTTACCAGCCGATCGTCGACCTGGCTACGAGACGCATCATTGGGGCAGAAGCGTTGGCGCGATGGACCGACGAGGAGGGCTTTGCGGTGGCCCCGGACGTCTTTGTCCGCGTCGCCGAGGATTTTGGGTTTGTTGGAGAACTGACCCGGCTGGTGGTGCGCCATGCCTTGCGCGATTTTGCCCAGATGATCCGCGACAATCCCGAATTCAGGCTGAGCATCAACGTTGCGGCCGCCGACCTGAGCGATCCCAAGTTTCTGCCGATGCTTGGCGAGTCGCTGAAACTGGCCGGGGTCCCGGCAAAGAATCTGGCGATTGAGATCACTGAGAGCTCCACCGCCCGGCACCAGATGGCGAGGGAGGCTATTCTGCGCCTTCGCCAGAGCGGCCACAGCGTGCACGTCGACGACTTCGGAACGGGCTATTCGAGCCTCTCTTATCTGCACGATCTCTCCATCGACACCATCAAGATCGATCGATCCTTTACCCAGGTGATCGGCACGCAAGCGGTAACCGTGGGCATTCTGCCACAGATCCTGGCCATGGCCGCGGTGTTGCACCTCGATGTCATCGTGGAAGGCGTGGAAACCAGCCAGCAGGCCAGCTACTTCGCCAATGCCGACAAGTCCATCAGGGCTCAGGGTTGGTTTTTCGGGCGCCCGATGCCGGTCGATGCTTTCCAGAACCTGCTCTCCGAGGGCAAAGAGGAGACGGAGCATCCGTTCACGGTGGCTTCTGAGCCTGCGCCCTGCCACGCAGTATTCTTTGAATCGTCACATAATCCCTTGAAGATTTCGAGTTCGTCGCCGATATAGCTAATCAAACGCACTAAATTCTCTGGGCCCTGAAGCGATGCGGCCCGGAAGTGTCTCGGCCTTACTCTATGATGCGAACACTGAGGAAGCGTGTCCAACTCACCTTGCTGGTCGCGGCGATTGCCGTGGCAGCCGGCTCGGTTGCGGGCTATCTGCTGGTTCGCGCAGTTACGGTGCGGGTGACCGAGATCAGGCTTGAGCAATATGCGGGCCGCATCATAGCAGACGGGGAAGCATCCTCGGCAGAGTTGCGAACGGTGCTGGCCGCCGTGGGCGCCTCGGGGCACCCGCCCTGCTCCGCGGCCGAGATCGGCTATTTTCGCAACCTGATCTTCGAATCGGATTTCCTGAAGGACGCGGGGCGGATGCTCGACGGAAAGGTCGAGTGTTCGGCTGCGCTGGGCCGGCTTTCGAAGCCCCAGAGACAGTCGGACCCGGATCTCACCCAGCAGGACGGATCGCAGATCTACAAGAACCTTGCTCCGTACCAGAACGGCAACCTGACGGTAATCACTCTCCAACTCGACAACTCGTTCGTCGTCTTCACTCCCTACACACGGTTACATCTCGAACCGTCCCCAATGCACTACTCCGAGACAGCGACAGACGCGCCGACACTGAAGACTGTCCGGCTGCTTGGCGAGCCATCCGGAGCCAGCGTGCCGGTTCTGACCACGGAGGGCATAGCCCGCGGCGGAGACCACCTGTATGCGACCCGATGCTCGATCCGCTTCTTCAGTTGCGTGACTGCGTTTACCACGATTCCAGAGGCCGTCCAGGCTAACAGAACCAAGTTCATCGGGGGCATTGCCCTGGCCGGACTGTTTTCCGGCCTCTTCGCAGTCTTGACCTCGCTCCTCTATCGCCGCAACAAGTCCATCGAACAGCAGCTCCGCCGCGCCATCGCAAGAGACAAGCTGCGGGTTTTCTATCAGCCGATCGTTCACCTGGCGAGCCGGCGGATTGTAGGCGCTGAGGCCCTTGCGCGCTGGACCAACGAGGAAAGCGTCGCGATTGGCCCGGATGTCTTTATCAAAATCGCCGAGCAGAGCGGCTTCGTGGGAGCAATCACAAAGCTTGTGCTTCGTCATGCGCTGCGCGATCTCGGAACAACCCTGCGCGAGCGTCCCGAGTTCCGGCTCAGCATCAACGTCGCCGCCGACGACCTAAGCGATCCGGAGTTTCTGCCCATGGTGGAAAGCTCAATCGAGCAAGAGGCAGTGTCGGCGCAAAGCCTGGCAATCGAGATCACCGAAGGCTCGACGGTCAGGCGCGATGTGGCAATCGAGGCCATTTGCCGCCTGCGTCAGAGGGGTCATAGCGTTCATATCGACGACTTCGGGACCGGGTATTCAAGCCTGGCCTACCTGCACGACCTTTCGGTTGACGCAATCAAAATTGACAGAGCCTTTACGCAGGCCATCGGCACCGAAGCGGTCACCATCGCCATCCTTCCTCAGATTCTAGCTTTGGCCTCCGCGCTCAACCTGCGGGTGATTGTCGAGGGGGTCGAGACGGAAGAGCAAGCTGGCTATTTTGCCCAACGAGACGACTCCGTCTTCGTCCAAGGCTGGCTCTTCGGACGCCCAATGCCGGCAACCGAGTTTCGCAGACTGCTGGACGCGGATGTGAGGAAGGGTGTGGTTTCTGAGGATGCGCCCGAGCGGAGCGTTTCCGCAATGCCGCTCCAGGCTGCTTGACAGCCGCAGCCCCGTCCGAGAGGCTGGTTGCATGGATTGCCTCCTCCTTTGACAATCCGATTGAGGATTCTCATGGACCCGCATGACGATGTCGAGCCGGGACAGTTGGAGTCGTTGGCGCAGGTCTTCTGCGAACAACTGATGGCCTGCCTGGATGAGTGCGCCCGCGGACGCAAGGGACTGTTCTCCGACATCGAACTGCTGAACGATGACGATACCGGCGCCTGGCCGGAGGCTGCGCGGCTGCGCGAGCTGGCGCTTGCCTTGCAAGGCATCTTTGCTCAGCACGAAGAGCGGAATGCGCTCTGCGACGAGTTTCTCGATCTGTGCTCGATCCACGGCGAGAGCCATCCCGGCGAACGGAAGCTCGCGCGAGCCTTTCTCGACCGGATCGAGCGGGGCGAGGTTGGCACGCAGCCGGAACAGGAGCGCAGACCTTGGTAGTTTTGCACGCATTTCTTGCGCTTGCCTCAGGCCTTGCCGTCATGGCATTGCTGGTGATTGCAATGACGGCATTGCTGACCCGATTGGTACCGGGCTGGACAGATACCGGGGGCAAGCCTTCGGCCGGTTATATCGTCGTCAATCTGGGTTACTCATTTCTCGCCGCCGCGGCCGGCGGATATATGACGGCATTTGCCGCAGCCGCCAATCCACTGATCCATGTGCTGGTGCTGGCGCTTACGGTGCTGGCGCTGGCCGCGATGAGCGCCCTGCAACAGCGCGGCAAGCAGCCCATCTGGTATCAACTGTCGCTGGTGGCGATTTCGCCCATCGGCGTGCTGGCCGGCGGGCTGTTAAGGCTGCGGGTGCTGGGAATTCTCTAGAACCTGCGAAGTGGCAAACCAATTACCAGCGCACGCCGAGGGTCACCGGGATCAACTCGGTCCGGCCCAGGCCGTTGACCTCGCCCACACGCGGAGTGTTGAGGAAGAGATAGCGTGATTCGGCGAAGAGCTTCATGCTGCTGTCGCCATATGTGCCGCCCAACCGCCGCGTGAAACCAAGGCCGAAGCTGCCGCCCGGCTGGTCAGATGAGAATGAATTCGTATTGATGTTCACTGGGTAGCCGTAAAAGTCGCAGCAGACCTGAACGCTGAAGTTGGTGGACTTGTGAAAGTAGCCGCCCCCTCCGGTCAGGTAGACGCTGCTGCGCGACTTGGGGAAAAGATCGATGACCGGATCAGCGGTCAGCGCGACGATATGCGCGTTCCCGTTCGATGCTCCCGCTCCAGCTTCGGCAATAAAAGCGCCGGGCAGTTTGTTATCGATGAACTGGAACTCGCCCAGCAGCGAGAAGTGCCGAGAAAAGCGCAGCCCGGCGCCCGCAGTCACGTTACCGCCCCAGGTGATGAAGGGGCCTCCCTCGTTGCTGGAGGCGTCGTTACCGATGGGAGCGTTGAAGCCGCCGCCGAAATCAAATGCGAGACCGTGCGAAGCGAAGTGCCTCCTGCCGGGCTCCGTCTGGCCACCAGCCATGCCCGACCCGGAGGCTGCCGCTGGCAGGGCGGAAGACGAGTATGGCAGCTCAGCGATGCCGGAGCCACCACTGAAATCAAGATGAAACTCGTTTGAACTGGACTTTCCGGCCATGAAGAGGCTGGTACTGGACGAATCGGAGAATGAGGACGATTGCGCGCTCGCGAAGACAGCCGCGAAACTCGCTACGCCACAAAGGAGCAAAACACGCCGCATCGACGACATCCAACAAGGGGAAGACATGGCAGAACCTCCATGATCGAAGTGTCTTTCCTTGCGTCCGCAATTTGCGCAGTGCGCTCCGGACAAAGAATTAGACACGGATTTGAACCAGGAGTTGCGGGATAGAGCAGATACGTCGCTGGGATTTTCTAGGTGTGTGCCACTTGTTGGGATTGTGCCACTTTTGTATAATGGTGGCACTAATGAAGGATGGTGGGACACATGGGAGTTTTGGAACTTCAAGAGCAGGAGGCCGTTTGGGAACGCCCGAAGTTGGTCAAGGATCATAGGGTTCGGATCCGCATAGGTGCAAAAGGGCGTCTTGTGATACCGGTCGCGATGCGGGAAGCGTTAGGGATAGCGGACGGCGACATGCTCGATCTGGTTGCGGTGGACGGGGAGTTGCGGATTGCGACCATGCGAGAGCGCCTGCGGCGGGCGCAGGAGAGGGCCAAGAAATATATCCCCGCAGGAGTCAGTCTCGCCGACGAGTTGAGTGCCGAGCGGCGCGAGGCGGCCAAGCATGAATGAAGTTGTTTTTGATGCCTCCGTGATGCTTGCCATGATCCAGCACGAGCGAGGAGCGGAACATATAGCGGACGAGATTCTCAATCGGTCTGTTGCCAGCGCAGTCAATCTCGCGGAGGTGCAATCGAAGCTGGTTAAAAACGGCTATATGCCGGACGAAGCTTGGGAGGACACGCTTTCCGCCGTGAAAACAGCAGAGCTATATACCAGCGACCATGCCAGAATTGCAGGTGACCTGATCACGGAGACGGAAAAATATGGACTGTCCTTGGGAGACCGATCCTGCCTGGCTCTGGCGATTGCGCTCAATGCACCGGTTTATACCACTGAGCAGCTTTGGAAAAACCTGAAGGTCGGCGTGCCAATACATGTGATCCGGTAGACGAGTAGCATCGAATATGTACGAATGACGGAGGCCGGAGTAACCGCTCCGGTCTTCGTCGTTGCACTGACTCGCTGCGCCCTTATCCCTGAATGTCAAACTGCTCGGGATGCAGCGTGGCGTCGCTCTTGACCAAGATGTTCTTGCCGACCAACTCCTCGAACTCGGTCAGCCAGCTTTCGTTGTTGGCCTTGAGAACCTTGACAGTCTCGGGGTTGACGCGGAGCAGAACATCGGCGCCTTCGAAGTGTCGCTTCATCTTGCGCAGTTCGGTGTAGATCTCGTTGCAGACCGTCGTCGGGCTCTTGACCATGCCGGTAGCCTGGCAGGTGGGGCAAGGAACCGAAAGGGTCCGCTCGAGAGACTGCTTGACGCGCTTGCGGGTGATGGCCACCAGGCCAAAGTCGTTAAACTGCAAGACTTTGGTCGGGGCGCGGTCGGATTTGAGGGCCTCTTCGAGGGCGCCCATGACCTTGTATCGGTTTTTGCGGTCATCCATGTCGATGAAGTCGATCACGATGATGCCGCCCAGATCGCGCAACCGAATCTGGCGGACGATCTCAGGCACGGCGTCCAGGTTGGTTTTGACAATGGTGTCTTCAAGGCGCGCCGACTTGCCGACATATTTTCCGGTGTTGATGTCGATGGCGACCAGCGCCTCGGTCTGGTTGATGACGATCGAGCCGCCGGACTTGAGCCAGACCTTGGAGCGCATGGCCTTGGAGATCTCGTCCTGAATGCCGAATTGCTCGAAGAGCGGAGTTTCCTTGGTGTAGAGCTTGACACGGCGCACGAGCGAGGGCGAGAAGGCGTTGAGGAACTTGACGATGCGCTCGTAGTCGGCCTCCGAGTCCACCCAGATCGAGGAGAAATTGCTGCTGACCTGGTCTCTGAGGATTCGCTCGATCAGCGACAGGTCGCGATAGATGAGGGACGGCGAGTTGGATTCGTCGGAGCGCTTCTTGATGTCGGCCCAGAGATTGAGGAGGAAGCGCAGGTCGGTGCGCAGGGCCTCCTCAGAGGCGCCCTCGGCGGCGGTGCGAACGATGAAGCCCCCGGAGGACTCGCCACGCTCGTGGACCAGAATCCGTTTGAGGCGCTGGCGCTCCTCGTCCGACGCGATCTTGCGGCTGACGCCGATGTGGCTGACTGTAGGCATAAAGACCAGGAAGCGGCCGGGCAGGGCGATGTGTGAGGTGATGCGCGCGCCCTTCTTTGCAATGGGCTCCTTGGCGATCTGGACCAGAATCTCCTGGCCCGGCTTCAACAAGTCACTGATGATCGGCAGGTCGGACATCTGCATCGAGCGGCGCGAGGGTCCGCGTCCGCCTCTGCCGGCCTGGCCGGTGGGCGCTGCTGGGCCGCTGCGCCCACGGCGTCCACGCGCCATGCGATCGCGGCGGGGTTGGACGGCGGTTCCGGCGGCGGGCTGGCCTTCGGCTGAAGGCTCTTCTTCATCCTCTTCTTCGTCGATACCCTCGTCGTCGCCATTCTTGTCGTCAAAGTTCAATAGGATGCGATGGTCGAGGTGGGCCTCCTGGAGCATCTCTCCCAAGTCGCCGGTCCGCAGATGCTGGGGCAGCGTCTCCTCCTCAAAATCGTCCGACTCATGGTCGCCGCCTTTGGCCGCGTGCGAGTGGCGAGGAGCGTCAAACTCCTCTTCCTCGATGGTCTCTTCCACGATGAGACCGCTGCCGGGCGCGTACGACGAAGCCGTGGCGGCTGCGGCGGGCGCAACGTCTGGCTTGGCCACCTTCTCTTCAGCCTTTTTCTTGCCCAGGCCAAAGAGCCTGAAGCCGGTGGGAGGCACAGGGTCTACATCGTGCGAGGCGTCAGTATAGGGTTCCGGTTCGGCGGGTTTGGCTTCGACGGATTCAAAAACGGCGGGCTCATCGTGAGCGCCACTGGGAACCACTTCATCCCGCCTGGTCACCGGGGATGAAACCGGCTCCTCAGCCGATGGCTGTTCGATTACATTCTCGACTGCGTAGTCATCGGCCTTGGCAGGGGAAACAATCTCCGGCGCGGGCTGAGCTACGGAAGGCTCTGCGGCAGCATCGGTCGCCTGTTTTGCCGCCACAGGGGTGAGTTCTTCCTCGACCAGATCTTCTTCAACCAAATCGCCCTCTGCCGGCTCAGGAAGAAGCTCTTCCTCTGTAGTCTCGTAGCTCGATTCAAGATTGGCGGCGGAAGCCGGTGCGACCGGTTCGGCCTCCGTCTCCTCGACGAACTCCTGCTCTTCGACCGCATCCGGTGCGATGCTGCGGGCCTTCCGCTCTTCGTAGTCAACGCTCTCAGACTCACCGGCGGCTTCCGCCGCGGACTCGTCTTGGTGGCTGCGATGCTTTGAAAGCGACTCGCCGGGCAACAAGCCGCTGCCGTCCCACTGGATGGGCGACTGAATCAGTGTCGCCGGCTTGAAGGTGCTCACCGGCCTCGCTGGCGCCGCTGGGGACACATCGTCTTCGGATATAGCCTCGGCTGGCGCGCCGCCATACTTTCGGAGCGACTCGCCGGGCATGACGAATGGGGTTACCGAGGCAGATGGGGCGCGCTCGAACCGTGGCGCCGGTTCGGCGCCTTCCGGGCTCGGAGATGAAACTCTATCGAATGGAGTCTCAGCAGCCTGAATCTCCTGCGCGACATCCGATTCGCTCTCCGTTACTTCTTCGACGTAGGCTCCCGGAGCTTCACTGCTCCGCTGCTGACCCTCGGGCGAGCCACTGCCGCCGCGGCCGCCACGGCGGCGCCGGCGGCCGCGCCAACGCTTTGCGCCGGGCGCGCCGGAGTCCTCCTGACCGTCATCGCCAGCCTCAGAGCCGACGACCGCTTCGGCGGCAGTGGCTTGCTCTGGTTCGGGTTCGGACTCGATCAGGATTCGACCCTTGGGTGGCTTCTCAGCAAAGGGCTTGCCGGGGGTGGGGCGATCCTGCTTCTGCTCCTGCCTCTGCTCGGACTTCTGCGCCGGGCGACCGCCGCGATTGTCGGCGGCGGGGCTGTGCCGAACCTCGCGTGGAGGCTGGCTGCCGCCGCTGGCGGCAGCCTTTTCCAACTCGTCGGTCTCCTCGGCATCTTCGAGCTCCAGGAAGTCGGTTACATAGAGGAACGCGTCGCGCTCCAACCCAACATCCACAAATGCCGATTGCATGCCGGGCAGGACACGGGTGACGCGGCCGTTATAGATCGATCCCGCCAGGGTGTATTCGTTTTCGCGTTCGTAGTAGATCTCCGCGAGTTGATCGTCTTCCAAGATAGCCAGCCGCGTCTCATGCGGCGTGCTGGAGATACAGATTTCCTTTGCCATCGTACCTTTCCGCCCGGCGGCGTCTGCCTGCCGGGACCTGAGGCAAGGTTCGATGGAGAGGTGCGAGGCCGGAAGGACTTGGAATGTTCGGAAGGGATGACCCGTGTTTTGCCGGTGTGCCGATCTCCGCGCCTGGGCCGGCCCCTGAGGGCGGCGAGCCGTGGCGAAGTTCTTGCAAAACAAGCTTTACAATACGGTTACCCGGTTGCAGAGAGTCTGTGGCCAATCTTTTTTGGATCCCCAGCGGCAATTCTTCGCCGCCTGGGTGGTCTGCCGGAGGAATTCCCGGCGGGGCCGTTCCACCGCTGGCGTTTGCACAGTGGTGCCGCGCGATGGGGTCTGCGAAAGCCCTCCTCACAACTCCTGCGCGCTCCGTGCAACTTGTACGCTCTGAGCGGTCTTCCCGTCTCTGCGTGCTCATGAACCCTTGTCCTGCCGGGCTCGCGATCCATCGGGACCTGGCCGGCGAAATACTTCAAAACAATCTTGCTCTTGCGGGCCGGACTCTTACGGCGAATGCAAGAGAACCACTTGCCAATCCGTTCAATTCACGAACCGGCGCATGCGGACATTCATCGCCGCACCCAGCGCCAGGAACGTAAACAGCACCGAAGATCCTCCGTAACTCATTAACGGCAATGGAATTCCGGTGACGGGCATAAACCCGATGACCATGCCCACGTTGACCGCGATCTGAAAGGTCAACACAGCCACGACTCCCATGATAATCAGGGAGCCGGACAGGTCCGCGGCTGTTTGAGCGTTTTGAATCAAACGCATCAATATGAAAAAGTATAGCAGCAGGACGAAGAGCGCGCCCACGAAACCGTGTTCCTCGCCGAATGCCGCAAAGATGAAGTCCGCATGGGGAATGGGCAGGAAATCCCCCTGGGTTTGCGTTCCCTTGGCCGCTCCCTTGCCCAGGACGCCGCCGGAACCGACGGCGATCTTGGATTGCAGGAGCTGGTAGCCGGTGCCCTTGGGGTCATTGTCGGGGTTGATGAAGCTGGTGAGCCGGGCCTTCTGGTAGGGCTTGAGTACCTTGCCGCTGCTCCAGGCACCGGCGATGAAGACCGCCCCGCAAGTGATTAGAATCAGCGCCTGACGAATATTGATGCCGCCCAGGAAGAGGCCGGCGATCAGGATGGGCGTGTAGGTGAGCGCGGTTCCCAGATCGGGCTGGATCAGCACCAGCAGCATGGGAAGCCCGACCAGCAGGAAGGCCTTGAAGATATCGCGCCATGTGAGGCTACGCCCGCCCAGATTGGCAAAGTAGCGAGCCACGATCAGGATCAGGATCAGCTTGACCCATTCCGAGGGCTGGAAGTGCATGGGGCCGAGCTTGATCCACCTTCGCGCTCCCAGCACCTTGGTCCCGAACAACTTGACGGCCACCAGCGCTACCAGGCTGATGCCGTAGGCCCAGGGAGCCCAATCGAGCAGCCGGTGATAGTCGATCTTGGAGAACAGGAACATCGCAGCCAGGCCGCCCGCGATCCAGAAGACCTGCTTGGTGTGGAAGCCCGTGTACTTGGTGTGCAGTGTCGCCGAGTAGATCTCCAGCACCGAGACAGTACAGAGGATGAGCACCATGCCCAGAAGCGCCCAATCAAACTCGCGAAAGCTCATGAATCGGCGCATCAGGGGTTTTGTCCCTTCCTGGCGCCGGCCGGCGTGAGCGCTTGAAGTTGAGTTGGCGCCGCAGGGCGGTCTCCGGAAGCTGGGGTTTTCGCTCTGGCGTGAGAATCGGAGGTCTTGCTCGCGACAATCTCGCCATTCTGAACCAGGAGGCGGCCTGCTTGCATCCGGACCGGCTCGCCGTTCTTACCGGTTGGATTGCCGTCGGAACCGGGGGCGCGGCCGGGAACGGTCCAAACCGCTCCGATCTCGGCCGGGGCCGTGACTGGGACCTTCGGGGGTTGCAGGTTGTTTGCCAGCCGGCGCTGCTTTTCGACGTAGGCAGATACAACCTTGGCCCCAATGCGGGCCGGGTAATAACTGAATTCACCATTCTGCCAGAGCACGGCGACGACGAGTTCGGGGTTGCGCCGGGGAGTGACGCCGACGAACCAGACGTTGGGATAGGTGACTCTTCCCTTGGATGTGTGGCCAAGAGCCTCATGGCTCATCAACTGGGCGGTGCCGGTCTTGCCGCCAAAGTCGATGCCCTCAAGGTGGGCCGAACCGGCGGTGTGAAAGTAGGCGGGCTGCGTGACCTCTGCCATGCCGTCGGTGATGGTGACCCAATTCTCAGGATCGATGGGGATGTCGACTTCGCCCGAGCCCGGAAAGCTCTCCTGCAATCCCCGGCGGAAGTCATCCGGAAACTGGTCGGGGAAGACAACATGGGGCCGGACGAGGTGTCCGCCCGAGGCGATGCCCCCTATGATTCGCGCCAGTTGCAATGGCGTCGCCTCGACCGCGCCCTGGCCGATGGCGACATCGAGCGTCTCGTCGGGGTACCAGCGGGCATGGTAGTTTTTGAGCTTCCATTGCGCGGAGGGCATCAGACCCGACTGTTCGCCGGGCAGATCGATTCCCGTCTTCTGGCCATAGCCGAACTCGGTGGCATATTTCGCAATTCTGTCGATGCCCAGCCTGTCGCCCAACATGTAATAGAAGGTGTCGCAGGAGAAGGGAATGGCGTTGTGAATGTCCACGGCGCCATGATGCTCGTCGCAGTGGTGGAAGAATCCATAGGGGCCCCATCCGCCCGAGCAGTTGATCTTCATATTCTGCGCGATGCCCTCTTGCAAGCCTGCCACAGACATGAGGATCTTGAATGTCGAGCCCGGCGCCAGTTGAGCCTGAATCGACTTGTTCATCAATGGGTGATCGGGGTCGGTAATAAGCTTGTTCCAATCGGCGCGGTTGATGCGCACGGCAAAGGCATTGGGATCGAAGCTGGGACGGGAGACCATGGCGAGGATTTCGCCGTTTCGGGGGTCCATGGCGACGATGGCGCCGTTGCGGCCGCCCAGCGCCAGTTCGGCGGCGCGTTGCAGGTCGTTGTCGATCGTCAGACGCAAATCCTTGCCGGGGATGGCATGTTGGACGCCAAGGTAGCCGACCTCGCGGCCGTGGCTATCCACAATCACATCGCGAGAACCGTCCTGGCCCCGCAACAACTGGTCGTAGGTCTCCTCGACACCGGCCTTACCCACGACGTCGCCGGGTTCGTAGTAGGCAAAGCGCGAGTTATTCAGATCGTCTTCGCTGACCTCGCCCACGTACCCGATCAGATGGGCGGCAAAGCCGTCGCGCGGATAGAGGCGGCGCTCCTCATCGATGGTCTCCAGCTCCGGCAACTCGTTGCGGTGCGCCTCGATAAAGGCAGTCTCGTCGGCGGTGATGTCGGCCTTGATGGGGATGGGCTGGTATCCCGGCGCTGCCCGGTAGTGTCGCAGTGTCGCCCGCAACTGCTCCAGGTCCAGATTTAGGCCGCGGGCGATTAGCGGCAGGTCGGCGTCCACATTGGGGCTCTGCTCGCGAACCAGATAGCAAGAGACGGATGGATAGTTGTCGACGATGAGCCGGTTCTCGCGGTCGAAGAGCTTGCCTCGTCCAGCCATCATCGGAACCTTGCGAATCCGATTCTGCTCGGCAAGCTGGCGGTAGTTCTCCGCGTCCAGCACCTGCAGCCTCCACAATCCGGCGACCAGGGCCAGCATCATCAGCAGAATGCCGTATTGCACCACCGTCAGCTTGAGGGTGGGGAGCTTTTCGCCGCGAGTGCCGCTGTTGGGATACATTTTGCCTGAGTCCTAATTTACTGCCATTCATGCGAGATTGCCGAAATTCAAAATGCGACTGGAGCGAAGACTCCCCCCAATGAGAAATTCTCCTCCCTTACTCTCTGTTCCCTATTCCCTGATCTGTAGACGGTCCAGCAGTTGGAAGAGCACTGCGGCGATCACGGTATTAACCACCGCCTTCGCCGCTTCCGCCAGCCAACTCCAGTCGAGATCGAGGCCGAGCAGGATGCGGTAGATGAAGATATAGATTGCGCTCGAAAGGATTGAAAGCAGAAAAGTGAGCATCAGGCGGATGGTGCGGTTCTCGACGTCGATGCGCACTCCTACCGACCCGGAGAGAAATCCCACCACCGTTTTGGCGACGCCGTTGATGCCAATGGCGTGGTGCGTGAGGGCATCCTCAAAGAGGCCCAGCGCTGAGCCCATCAGGGTTCCCTGAATCGGGTCGCGGCGGACCAGCGCGAAGTAGACCGTGACCACCAGCGGCAAGTCAAACCAGGCATGGCCGGCCAGCAAACGCGGCAGCCAGGCCTGTAGCACAACCGCCGTGAGCGGCGCCAGAATATACACCAGCATCGGATAGCGGCGAATCCCGAGACCGCGGCGGAAATCGGTACCCAGAAGGGCCATCTTTATCGATCCCTCCCTGGATTGACTGGCGCAGGATTGGCCGGCGGGGGTTTAGCCGGCTCGGCGGGTTTCGCTTGGGGCTTAGTCTGTGGCTTGGTTTGTGGTTTAGTAGGTGGCGTCGATTGAGGCTTTGATTCCGGTGCTGCGCCAGGCTGCTTTTCCTCGCCCGCCGGTACACCGGGTTCCTGGCTCGCTGTCGGCGTTGGGGCTGACCCCGGCGTGAAGCGATCGGGATGGAGCGCTACCGGCGGGTGCGTCACCGGATTGGGGTTGGAGTTGTCAAGGAGCGGCTGCTGCTCCGGCGGGAGATTGGGATCGAGTAATCCTGGCAGCCGTTCGGCCATAATCTGGGATGCTTTTTGCTGCTCCTTGATGGTCGCCGCCTCCGCGCCCTTCACAGCCTCGCTGGTCGCCATGTCCTGCTGCTGGTCAGGCGAGAAGCGCGGCTCGGTCGAGGTGATCACCAAGACCTCGTCCAGCCGGTCGATATGTGCGGCGGGCTTCACGATCACATTGATGAAAGAGTCGCGCTCGGGATCCGGAACCACCTTTTCGACCGTTCCCACCGGCAAGCCGCGCGGAAAGATCTGGTCGCCCCCGGCGGTCAGCACTTTTTCTCCGGGCTGAATGCGCTGGTCGGCGAGGATGCCCACAATCTGCGGCCTTCCGGCGGCGTTGCCGCGCAGGATACCGCGGATGCGCGTCGTCTCAAGGATGACGCCCGCGCCGCTGCTCTGATCGTTGATGGCCAGCACCTGGGCAGTGTAAGGAAAGACCTCGCGTATCTTGCCCACGATGCCATCGGCGGTGATCACCGCCATGTCGCGCTCCAGCTTGTAGTTGGCGCCTTTGTCGATATAGAAGACGCGCGATTGATCGCTACCGCTGGAGCCGATGGCCTGTGCGGCCAGCGTCTTGTAGATATACTTCTGCTGGAAGTCCGCGAGCGCCTGCAACCGCTGTCCCTGTTTGGCGTCTTCGAGCAGTGCGGCCTGCTCCAAACGCAGCCGGTCGATGGTCTTCTGCAGTTCCAGATTTTGCTCGTGGGTGTGGCGCAGGCCAATGTAGCTATCCCACAGGCCCCACACGCCCATTTTTGAGCCGTGAAAGAGCCTTTCCGGCGGCGTGACCAGCGCGTCCGCCCAAAGACGGATCAGCCACACGCCCGTTGCGTCCTTTGTGTCGAAGGCATTGTGCCCGCTGTCGGTGCGGCGCACCTGCATGGCCAGGCCGATGATCTGCGCCAGCAGGACAGCCAGCAGCACCACGAGATTCCGATAGCGGACGAAGAACGATTCCATGGCAGCCGAAGAGCCGGGACTAGGGAAAAGGGACTAGAGACTCAGGACTTGCAAACAGTGAAGACTGATGTTCTTTGGCGCCTCTGTCTAGCTTAGCCCCTAGCCCCTCAGACCCTAGTCCCTTCGTTAGTCGATCTTGATCTTGCGCAGCAGGCGGAAGTCGGAGAGCATCTTGCCTGTGCCCAGCACCACCGAGGCCAGCGGGTCGTCGGCCACCGAGACGGGCAGGCCGGTCTCCTCGCGGATGCGCTTGTCGAGATTCTTGATCAGCGCGCCTCCGCCGGTGAGCACGATGCCGCGGTCCGAAATATCGGCAGACAGTTCGGGCGGCGTCCTCTCCAGAGCCACGCGGATGGCGTTCATGATTACCGCGATCGACTCGCCCAAAGCCTCGCGAATCTCGCTGTCATCGATGGTGATGCTCTTGGGAACGCCCTCGATCAGGTTGCGTCCCTTGATTTCCATGCTCAGAGGCTTGTCCAGCGGGAAAGCCGACCCGATCTCGATCTTGATAGCCTCGGCAGTCCGTTCGCCGATCAGCAGATTGTATTTGCGCTTGAGATAATTGGTGATGGCCTCATCCATCTGGTTGCCGGCCATACGAACCGAGCGCGAGTAGACGATGCCCGATAGCGAGATCACCGCGATATCCGTCGTGCCGCCGCCGATATCGACCACCATATTGCCACCCGGCTCGGTAATGGGTAGCCCGGCGCCGATCGCCGCCACCATGGCCTGTTCAACGAGATAGACTTCGCTGGCCTTGGCGCGATAGGCCGAGTCCTCGACAGCTCGCTTTTCCACCTGCGTAATCTCAGAGGGCACGCCGATAACGATGCGCGGATGCACCAGCATCTTGCGATTGTGCGCCTTCTGGATGAAGTGGTTGAGCATCTTCTCGGTGACTTTGAAGTCGGCGATGACGCCGTCTTTCATGGGACGAATGGCGACGATGTTGCCAGGAGTGCGGCCCAGCATCTCCTTGGCCTCAGTACCGACGGCTTCCACTTCGCCGGTGTTCTTGTTGATGGCCACGATGGAGGGTTCATTGACAACAATGCCCTTGCCGGCAGCGAAGACCAGAGTATTGGCGGTGCCGAGATCGATGGCCAGATCGCTGGAAAACATGCTGAAGAGCGAGCGGAGTCCGTGCGACCGCGGGGAGCGAGATGGGTATCCATTCAATGACATCGGAAAATCGGTAATACCTCAAGGCTTATTGTACGGCCCAAGGGCCTTAGCCGTATCGCGGGGCCGCGCAGGAGGCAAAATGAGGCGCCACTTCCGGAGCAAGTGCGATAAACTCAGTTGTTTCCCGGAATCGGGTGTCGGGCACTCGCAATTGGGTTATTGGACCGCTATTCCCCATTCCCTAGTCCCTGCTTTTCGAGGTTTCCATGTCCCACCCCACATATCACAATCTGATAGGCGGCCAATGGCTGCCTGCGGCGAGCGGCAAGACCATCCTCAACCTGAACCCCGCCGACCATGCGGACGTAGTCGGAGCTTTTCCCTCATCTCACGGTGAAGATGTGGCTCTGGCCGTGGACGCCGCGAAGAAAGCCTTCGCCAAATGGCGGCTGATTCCCGCGCCCAAGCGAGCTGAGATTCTGGTTCGCTCAGGCCTGCTGCTCAAAGAGCGCAAGGAAAAGTACGCCCGCGAGATGACACGAGAGATGGGCAAGGTGCTCACCGAAACCCGCGGCGACGTGCAGGAGGCCATCGATGAGGCCTTTTACGTCGCCGGCGAGGGACGGCGGCTCTTTGGCCAGACCACGCCCTCGGAGCTGCAGAACAAATTCGCGATGAGCGTCCGTATGCCTTTGGGCGTCGTCGGCCTCATCACCCCGTGGAACTTCCCCATGGCGATCCCTTCGTGGAAGCTCTTCCCGGCGCTGGTCTCGGGCAACACCTGCGTCGTCAAGCCGGCCACCGACACCCCGCTCTCGACCTACAATCTCGTGCAGTCGCTGGTCGATGCAGGTTTGCCACCTGGGGTGGTCAACATCGTCGCCGGTTCGGGCTCGGCCGTCGGCACGGCTCTCGTCGAGCACCCGGATGTGCGCGCGATCAGTTTTACTGGCTCGAGCGCGGTGGGTTCGCTGGTGGCTCAGCGTGCCGCCGTTGCCTTCAAGCCGGTTTCGCTTGAGATGGGCGGTAAGAACGCCCAGATCGTGATGGACGACGCCAATCTGGAGTTGGCTCTGGATGGCGCTCTATGGGGAGCCTTCGGCACAACTGGCCAGCGCTGCACGGCCACCAGCCGCATCCTGTTGCAAAAAGGTATCGCTCAAAAGTTCACCGTCGAGTTTGTGGCACGGGCCAAGGAACTCAAAGTGGGCAATGGTCTCGATGAGTCAGTCGAGGTTGGCCCGCAGGTCAATCCGAGCCAGATTGAAACATCCACAAGATATGTCGAGATCGCTCTAGCAGAAGGGGCCAAATTACTCACGGGCGGACATGTCTTGACGGAAGGGAGTTATGCCCACGGCACCTACTTCGAGCCGACGGTGCTGGGCGGAGTTACACCGGGGATGCGCATTGCACGCGAGGAAGTATTTGGCCCGGTTGTCAGCCTGATCGAGTTCGCGAGCTTTGAAGAAGCCATCGAGATCGCCAACTCCATCGACTACGGCCTCTCGACCGCCCTCTACACAAAGGACGTAAATCGCGCGTTTACGGCCATCCGCGACCTGGAATCGGGAATCACGTACATCAACGCACCCACCATCGGCGCCGAGGTTCATTTGCCATTTGGCGGAGTGAAACACACAGGCAACGGCCACCGCGAAGGCAATGGAGCCATCGACTTCTTCACCACATGGAAGGCCGTCTACGTCGATTACTCCAACAAACTGCAACGTGCCCAGATCGACAACGCGGAGTAGAGCACAAAACTACTCTGAAAAAGAATGGCAGGCGCGATCCTCGCGCCTGCCATTCGATTTTCACGAGAAAAGACCGCTCGAAGATTCAAATTCAGAAGGTGAAGTGCACCGCCATCTGCATGCTGCGCGGGCCTCCTCCGCCTAGGTACGGGTTGCCGGTGCCCACATCCGGCGTTGCTGTTGTCGACAGGAACTGGGGTCCGTTGATGCTCGGGTCTGCACCGGCCATCACGCGATTTCCCCCGTTGGGAATATAGCTGCTGGTGAAGATATCGGCGCCGAAGTTAGGCATCAACGGGTTACTGAGATTGGGGTGATTAAAGATGTTGAAGAAGTCAAAGCGAAGCTCCATCGCTACCTTTTCGGTCAGGTGAGTCGTCTTGGTCAACGAGAAATCGTAATTCGTAAAAGTCGGCGAAGTGAAAGGATTGCGTCCTTCGCTTCCGGGGTGTCCATTGCTACAGTTTCCCGAGTCATCCACGGTGCATGGCGCGGCGAAGGCCGCCAGGTTCAGCAGATTGGCGCGGCCGGTTACGCCCTTGTGAGGATCGCCGATGATGTCGGGCCGTCCAACATATTCGCCGCTGCCGTTGTAGTTGCCTTCAAAGATGTAGCTCACCGTGTAGGGCTGGCCGGTGGCATAGTTGTACATGCCGTCCACCGCCCAGCCATTGAGGACCTTCCCGGCGCGATCGAAGCTGCGAAGGTTGTAGGTCCAGAACCACTGCACGCGCTGGCGAACGTCGAAGTTGGAACTGGCTCGCTCAGCGTGGGGATTCCAACTGTCGTCGGGCATCGCCGCGTTGGGAACGAAGTCCAGGCCGTCGCTGGCCGTATCGATCGAGTGCGCCCAGGTGTAATTCAACGTCGAGGTCAGGCCGTGCAAGTTCAGCATCTTCAGCGTGGTCTGTAGCGAGTTATAGTTGGAGATCGCGCTGGTTTCGATCTGGTTCACGTACCACAGGGCATCGCCGGCATACGGGCCAACAAAGTAATTCGGGAAGCACTGGTTGCCATAGGTGATCGTCTGGCCATTTCCGCACTGGTCGATGCTGCCGTTGACGATATTGAACTGGTCGAGATCGCGGAAGTGGAAGAGGTGGCGTCCTTGCGAACCGACGTACCCGAGCTGTAGAGCTATCTTTTTAGTGAGCTGCGACTCGATGTTGAGGTTGTAAGAGACATACCTCGGCGTAACCAATTTCTGATCCACTGTAAAGATGCTATTTGGCGCGTAGCTACTCGCGCTGAAGATAGGAGTGTTCGGGGCGATCGTCATCACCGGATTGCCCGCTGCGTCAGTCCCATTGGCTGTAGGCCAAGCGATGCCAATGCTGTTGAAGGCCGGCCCGGCATCCGCACCGTAGGTGTTATAGGCCTGGTTGCCTACGAAAAAGTCCTGCGAGGCGCTGTCATAGAAGATGCCCACGCCGGTTCGAACAACCAGCTTACCATTGCCCAGCAGATCGTCGGCGACGCTGAACCGCGGAGCAAAATCGTGCCAGTCCTTCGGATAGAGTGTGGAGGGTCCGCCCGCTACGCCTACAGTTTCAAGCCCGCCGGTTTTCACATCGAAGAGGCTGAATGCGTTGCTCTTGGCTCCGATCACCCCGAAGTAATCCCACCGCAGGCCATAGTTGAGCGTGATTCTGCTGCTCATATGCCATGAATCCAGAAAGTAGGCCCCGCTGTCGTTCTGATACGAATAACGCGTGCCGGCGCCTGCGGCGGAATTGGACGAGCTGGGGTTCACGCTTCCCGCCAGAAAATCGTCGATGCTGTCAAAGACGAGCTTGCCGCGGTGCCCTGAATTGATGAAGCTATTGATGAATGTGCGCCGCCACTCGTATCCGGCCTTGTAACTATGCCGGCCCTTGGTGAGCGAGACGTTGCCGAAGAGTTGATAGTTGGTGTCGACGCGGCTGCGCGAATCGCTGTTGGTTGCACCGATCGGGCTGAATGCACCCGACGGGGCGCCACTGACCGTCGTGTGGTACACGTCGATGGTCGGTAATCCCAGGTCGTACCTGGTGTAGCCGGGCGGCAGAGAATCCAGGCCAAACGCGGCTTCCGGGTTGAGGCCGATATCCTGCGGCAGGAATTGGTTAATAAAGCGGTTGTAGCCGCCGCGTACCTCGAAGATCAGGTTCGGTTTTGGAATCGATGTATAGGAGAGCGAAGCGATGTTGACGTGCGTCGGCGTCAGGGTGTTGTATCCCGGCGCGCTAGCGCCGGTGTAGAGCATGCCCAGCGGGAAGCTCTGCATGCCGTGAGCATAGAAGTAGCGCGCGGTCAGCAGGTCGCCGGGGCTGAAGAGCTTGAGATGCTGATCGGCCTTGACGATGACGTTGTCGCTGACATTGCTAAAGGGTGTCGTGAAGGTCTGGTCTTCGGCGGTCAGCGGCAGGGTTCCCCAAGGCTTGCTGTTCAGCAGGCTCTGGATCACCGGGTTAATGACTCCGCCCCCGGATGTAAAGGCATTGATCTCGGCTTGCGTTGGAACCGCGCCTAACTGGGGCAGTCCGCCGTTTTCTCTCTGGCCTTCATAGGCAAGCGTGAAGAACGACTTGTCCCTGATAATCGGTCCGTCAACCATGCCGCCGAATTGATGGTTGGTAAAGGAATTCTTCGCTTGATCGACAGTGTTGAAGTAGTTGCGCGCGGTCAGTGAGTCATTGCGAAAATACTCGAACGCGCTGCCATGAAACTCATTCGTACCGCTCTTGGTCACGATGTTGACGGTCGCTCCCGAACTGCGGCCAAACTCAGCCTCGGAGTTTCCTGTTACCGGAATCTCGGCCAGAGCGTCCTCGGGAAGAATGGTTCCAGGGCAACCCCACACGCCCGCCTGATTGACCGCCGGCAGATTGCGGTAGCCATCGTTCATGTCGGTGCCGTCTAGCAAATAGTTGTTCGACCGGCCGCGATTGCCATTGAGGCTGAAGAGTCCGTACGAGCCGGCCGATTCGGTCGATCCCACCGGATCGCTCGTCGCGCCGGGAACCAATTCCAGCAGTTTGGTGTAGTCGCGTCCGTTCACCGGCAGCTCGGCAACCTGGGAGGCTTCGATCGAGCCGCCCGTTGTATTGCTGGCCGTCTCCACCAGGGGCACTTCGGCGGTGACCTGGACGACTTCCTGGACCGCGCCGGCAGCAAGTTTGGCGTCAGCGCGCGTCGGCGAACCGACACTGACGGGGATGTCGGTTAGCGTCGTGGTGCCAAAACCATCCTTCTCAACCGTGATGTTGTAGGTGCCTAACGGCAGTTCCGAGGCGACGTACCCGCCAAGGTCGTTGGTTGAGACGGTGCGGCTCAAGCCGGTGCTAGGGCTGAAAACCTTTACCATGGCCCCCGGTATGGTCGCTCCTGTGCTGTCCGTGATTGTGCCTTGAATGCTCCCGCGGAAGGTCTGGGCACTTGAGTTGCAGGCGAGGAAGGATGCGAAACATACAAACAATACAGCAATCACGGAGTTTTTCATCGGGCCGTGCTCCTGACACTTCTGATTTATGAGATTGCACGAATTTTAACACGCGGGTGGCTGATCTCGAATAAGGATGGCATAAGGATTCTTCCGGGCAAATGCGCGAAAAGCCGCACCCTGGCTAGGGAGGCGCGCAACCGCCCGCACTCTTCAGACGTACCCATCTTTTCCACAATGTGCGTTTTACGGATTATCTGGAGGACTGGTTTCAGATCCCCAGGCGCGATTTCAAAGAGCGGACACGGTCGCGGGCGACGGGAATCTGGGTGCGTTGAGGATCTTTGAGAGAAAGAATGACCTTGCCGGCAAACCACGAGTTGACCTCTTGAATCCACTCCACATTCACGAGCGCGGATCGGTGGACGCGAAGAAACCTTGCCGGATCGAGCCGCTGTTCGAGCTCGGCGATCGTCTGATCCACACAGTGCTGGCGTCCGTTTGCCACGGCATAGGTGAGCTTCTCGTGAGCCAGGAAATGAGTGACCGCGTCGAGGTCCAGAAACTGAATGCGCTCGCCCACCCGCGAGGCGATGCGACGCGGATAGTCGACGGGTTCTCCGCGCAGCGATGCGGCCAGTTCTTTGAGCAAACCAGCCAGATCTGGATTGCGCTGCCACTCCGATTTGGCGGAAGGACGAAGCCGCTCGAGTTTCTTGAGCGCGCGCCGCAACTGTTCGGGCTCGATGGGCTTCATCAGGTAGTCGATCGAGTTGACCTCAAATGCTCGCAGCGCGTATTCGTCGTAAGCAGTGGTGAAGATGACGAAGGGCTGCCGGCTAAGCCGCGAGAGCAGGTCAAAGCCGCTGAGAACCGGCATCTGAATATCGAGGAAAAGGACATCGACGGATTCGCCTTCTTCGCTGTTCAGAAATTCAAGGGCTTGAGCCGGATCGGTTGCCTTGCCGGAAATGCTCAGGCCGTCCGTCCTCGCCAGCATGCGTTCGAGCCGCTCGATGGCCAGCGGTTCATCGTCGACGAGATAAACCCGAAGTGTGGAGTCATCCATAGATAAACCAATTATGCGGGAAACGAGAGACTGACGGCTGTTTTAACGTTTCTGCGCGTTACTTCAAGCCTGGCGTCGGCGCCAAACAATAACTCGAGACGCGCGATAAGATTGCCCAGGCCGTGCTCGGGAGTGATGGCATCGAGCGAGAAGCCCGGGCCGTCGTCGACGACTTCGAGCACAATGCGGCCGGAATCCCCGGTTGCGACGATCTCGATTGTGGTTCCCTGTTGCCGTTTGGAAACAACATGCTTCACGGCGTTTTCAACCAGCGATTGCAGGGCGAGTGGAGGAACTTTTACCTCGCCCAGTGCCGCCGGCGCGGCGATTTCGTAATTCAGGCGCGAGCCGAAGCGCGTCTTCTCGATTTCGAGATAATCGCGGACGATCTTGAGTTCCTGGCTCAGCGGAACCAGGCCGCTATGGTTTGCATTGAGCGAGAAACGGAGCAACGAGGCGAGTTTGCCGACAGTGTCCTCAGCTAACTGCGGGTCTCTGGGGATGAGAGCGGCGATCGAGTTAAGAGTGTTGAAGAGAAAATGCGGATGGATGCGGGATTCGAGGGCGGAAAGCCGCGCCTCGGCCAGTAACTTGTAGGCACGCTCCTGCTCGACCTGTTTCGTGCGAAGATCGAGTTGGGCTAATTGATACTTGTAGCGCAACGTTTCAAACGCTGAGATACTCAGGCCAAACATGAGGTTGATCACTACACTGAAGGGCGCCGATGCCCGGAATTCACTCCAAAACTCGCTGTGGGGAAGAAGATGGAGGATCTGGAAAACCAGACCGGCGGCAAAACTGCCTGTAATCGACGTGCAAGCCAAAACCAGAGCCTGCATGAGAACAATAAGCCGGGGGAAACGTTCGGTATAGCGTTGAGAGATCCGCGTGAGAAGTGCGATGGAAGGGAATGCGATCAGAATGCAATAAGTGAATACGAACAGAAGTTCGCGTCCAGTCGCGGATAGGCGAAATCTTCCCAAGGAGAGAAAAAGAAGAAAGATCAGCAGCGCGCAGGCTACCGCGATCGTAACGGCCCTGAAAAGATGGGCTGCGACCGCGCCGGGCCGGCGGCGATCTTCGGTGAGCTTCGGCATGAGCTTATCGATTGCGAGGTTCATAGCTGGAATCGAACCCCCACTGAAGTAGCAGCTGTATATGGAGTCGCACCGTAGTCCGATGTCTTGCTTCCCTGCGGTATCTGCAAATGCAAATAGGATGAGAAGTGGTTGCCGTATCGCCGCGTGGCGTCAAAGATGGCGATATAGCTCCGATCGTCGAGGTTTGTGACCACGGATCCGCCCAGATCCCATTGCTTCCAGCCGGGTAACTCGCGCAAGCGATCTTTGTAGGCGGTGAAAAACGCATAGTGCTGTCGGCCTGCGAGTGGAGAGATTGAACTGTCACGATAGTACGGGATATTGGGCGGAGAATAGAACTCGCCGATAAAGGAAACACCGGCGGCCGTGGTACATTTCCCGCCCAACAGTACCGCGCCCTGCTCGCGCCATGCGGCCTCGCCATGCAACTCCCATGCCTGGCCGAATACGCGGGTGAAGGTGAGACCGCCAAAGGCGTCTCCGCCGCGGTCGTCGCCGGCGATCAGCGAAGTGTCGAATCCATGCACCAGAATGTTATACCGGAAAGCAACGGTGTCATGCAGGTTTGCCGTCGCCGGAGCAAGCGCGGCCGAGGACCAGACCAGTGACAATGCGTGAGGACCGTGTACATAATCGGCCTTGACCATGTCGCGGCCCTGGTTGAGATTTAGCCGGTCTGCGGGGTTGGTGGGATCGCGGGGTGGATCGAGCACCCCGGCTGGAGTGAATGCATAACCGGTGCTCCATCGCACAATTCTACGGCCCGCCATGAGGTCGAAGTCACCCGCCGAGAGACCAGCATAGGTTTCTTTCACGCGAAACTGGGTGCGCGTGCCCATGTAGGGTTCAAGCGCGGAGTTGAGGGCAGTTGAGACGGCGATGTTACCCGGTGGAAGATTGAAGTCCGCGGCAGAGAGACCTCGAAACGAATCGGCCAGGCCCACCACACTCGATGCGAGACTCCAGCGAGAGCGATAGCGAAGTGTGAATGACGGCTCCAGCAGCAATTGATTTTGAAGAAGAGTGACCGATGGATCCTTCAGCATGCTCGCAGATGACGGCAGAGGCGGTTGGAGGTCCAAATCGAGTGTTGCATCATTGATAACAGAAACGGAATAGCGGAAGTCGCTGCGGGGCTCCGGCGGCAGGTCATCCTGCGCAGAGGCGAATGTCGCGGCAGCGAGAAGAAGCAGAATCGGAGATGTTTGCGCGAGTTTCATCGAGTTTGCCTGAGTTGGGTTGAATCTCTTTGATAGCAACCGAGGCTCATAGTAACGGTCGCCGTCAAATACCTCTGGAAGAGACTAAGACAGCGTGCAGGTTGTGGAACAACAGGAAAAGCCCCGAGAGAGACCAATACATCCATGGTCTGAAAGGAACTTGCGGAAGCAGAAGCTCGTCGCCGATCAAGCCAATTCCGGTTAGCCAGACGATTGGCGTGTAAGCAGGCGCTAGGAAGCCGATCTCACTCGTACTCCATGCACATTGAGGAAAAACGATCAGGACGGCCCAAGATGCGAAGTAGACCAGCAGGCCCGCGAGGTAGAGACCGAGGCCGAGCTTCTGACCCGAGTTGGAAACGCGGAGCCGCATAAAGATCGGCACGATCATGACGAGCATGCGCAGGAGGTTCTCTGGATAACTGATTATCCTTGGAATCTCCTTCCAGAAGACATTCATCTGATAGGCGGCGGGAAGCCGGTGCGTAAAGAGCAGGTTGAAGATAAGGATTGGCACCAATAGCCAGAAACAGCTATAGAGGTAGCCTTTTATTCTCGATAAGTTCATCGTATGCTCCATTCAGCTTTTTTTCACATGTGGTCTCTAACTGGCAGGTGAGTCTTAAAACCTGTCCGTGCGGCCCTGGTAAAAGAGCTTGTCGGGCAGCTCGCGCGGCGAGGTGCCGGAGTATTCGAGAACGCTGTGCGAGTTATGGCGGATTTCGTCGTAGAGCGTCCAGCGGCGAAGCTGGATTCTGCCTCCGACCGAAGCGTACTCATCGAAGATGGCTGTTTTGATGTGTTTGCCGGAGGTGAGATAGAACTCCGCTCTCACCGGGCGTGCATCCTCAACGCGCACCCAATAGAGGATTCTCTGATAGGTTGAGGCCTTTCGCTTGGCGGCAAGATCCAGAACATAACAATCTTCATTGCCAACCTTCTCGGTGCGAAGATAGACGGGCGAGTAATCGACGGCGTAGTTTGTGCGGGCCACATCTCCGTTGGAGGCGTCGCCGCTGAGGCGTTCAAGCGGAGTAATGCGGACGGGGCGGCTGGTGTCGGGCAGATACATCCACATATCGTCGCCGAGCATCAACAGGTGCTGGCCTTTTTCGCGAGGACTTAGAAACTCGACATAACTCTTTTCGGTTCCCTTCTGCGAGACTTCGTAGAGTTTGTCTTCGTCCTGTTCGCCGGATTCATAGTGGGTGATCTTGACCCGCACAACATAAGTGGGCCATCCGTTGCGATAAATGTCGGAACGCTTGAGCAGGGCTTCGGCATCGGGAGCTGCCGGAGTTGCTGCGTGGCAGACAAGCGCGAATGCGGCGAGAAAGCCGAAGAGAAGCAGGAATGTTCGCAATGCGCAGTTGATTCTAGACATGAGATAGAGCCTCCGCAATTCTTAACCGGGATGCGCGGATCGCCGGAAGGATAGATGCAAGCGCCAGCGAGACAATGACCAGCAGCGATGAGCCGATCATCTGAACGGGCACATGACGAACCCTGAAGGGCATTGGAACGCTGTAGCCCGGAGGCGGCGGCATGTGCAGTCCCGACGAGTTCAGCAGCATGCCGAGGAGATTGCCGGCGGCCAAGCCGATGACCGCGCCCATCGCGCCGAGCAGCGTGGCCTCGAGCATGAACAGAGCCACAATCCATGCGCGGGGCGTGCCCATGGCCAGCATGGTCCCGATCTCGCGCGTTCGTTCAAACATACTCATCAACAGCGTGTTGACGCTGGACATGAGAACCATGAAGAAGACAATGATGCCCATGAAGAGAAAGATACCGTTGAACATGGAATTGACTTGCTTGTAATAAGTGGCCAGATCGATCCATTTCTTCAGTTCCATCCGCTGCGGCAGGCCGTTGAGGCGCGGCATCATCTCGAAATAGGCCTGATCGGTGTTCTCAGTGGAGTCGAGACCTACCACTAGATTGGTAATTCGATCGCTTTGCAGAAGGCGCTGTGCGGCAGGCAATGTGATGCGCAGATAACGCGCGTCCCTTTCCGGTGCGCCGGAGTTGACGATACCGACGATCTGAACATCGACGCCGTTGAGCGCGCCGTCGGAGGTCATGGCCAGCACCGTCAAGCCATCGCCGACGTTGACGTTCATCGACTTGGCCAGTTCTTTACCAATGAGCGCCTCGACTTCGCCGCCAGGCTTCGGGTCCAGATCGCGTCCTGTTTCGATGCGCGAAACGAAACCCAGGCTCTTCTCCGCTTCGGGATCAACAGCGCTGCCCATGAATCCGACGGCCTTGGCTCCGTTGGAGACCATGCCGTAGAAATCGATGCGGGGGGCAATGCCGCGTACGTGTTCGCCCGTCTTGACGCTTGCGGCCACCTGACGCCAGTTGTCGATTCCGGTGTCGAGCACGCGATTTTCGTCGCGTTCGAAGTGCTCGGCGGTGAAGATCTGCAAGTGGCCGAGGCCGCTGTTGATGGTGTCTTCGCGAAGGCCGTGCGTCATGAAAGCGAAGTACCCACCAGCCAGCAGTAATCCGGCCACGCCTCCGCCGACCATGAGAAGAGTCATCAGAGTGCGGCGGCGATTGCGAAAGATGTTGCGAAATGCGAGAAGAAGAAACTTAGCCACGGCTGCCTCCGTCGATCGAGTTATCTGAAACCACTTCACCATCGCAAAGGCGGACGATACGCTCGGTGTGCTCTAGCAGGCGGGCGTCGTGCGTTGAGAAGATGAAGGTGAGGCCAAGACGCTGGTTGAGGCCGTGCATTAGATCGATGAGCTGAGTGGCGTTGTGCGTATCGAGATTGGCCGTGGGTTCGTCGGCCAGCACCAGGGCCGGACGATGAACGATGGCTCGGGCCACGGCGACGCGCTGGCGTTCGCCGCCTGAGAGCAGATCGGGACGTTGCTGGGCGCGGGCCGAAAGACCGACGCTTTCCAGAGCCTCGGCCACTCGCGAACGGCGCTCGCGACTGCCGACCTGCTGGATCAATAGCGGATACTCGACGTTTTCGGCTGCGGTAAAGACTGGAATCAGGTTGAAGGTCTGAAAGACAAAACCGATTTTTTCGCGGCGCAGCGTGGCCATGCTGCCTGGCTTCAGCTTCGATGTGTCTACGCCATCGACGAGAATCCGGCCGGAGGTTGGCTGATCGACGCATCCAATCAAGTTGAGAAGGGTTGTTTTGCCGCTGCCGCTGGGACCGGAGATAGCCAGGAACTCCCCGGCTGAAACGTGCAAGTTGGCGTTTGACAGGGCGCTGACAAAACTGTGGACAGGGTGCCTGGCCTGACCGTTGTCCAGGGCGAATCTTCGGCTGACTGCTTCGACGTTGACGAGTTCTTGCATGGGCCGTTCCTCTGTGTGGTCTTGTTCATCTTGAAGGTAAGCGGAGAAGGCCCGGCGCGCGCGGGATTCCTGACGAGGGGTTTGAAAAGCGGATGAGGGGCGGGAATGGTGGGATGAATGGGGCGGGTTATCTCTAGGATGGGATTGGTCTGGCACGGAGAGCCATCCTGGTTCGTGCTTACCTGCTCAGCGACCAGGCAAGCCGCGCGGCGCTGCCGCAAGATCCCTGGGTCGTGCGATGACCGGACCAAGCCGCGAGGCTGTGAGCAATGGCGGGCTGGCTGGAATCGATGGGCTCCAACTCAGTCCCATCCACCTCAACGGCAACGCTCTGCATGGTCAGGTTCACCGTGAGAACAATGCGGACGCCGCCTTTTTGCCGCACCACAACGCCCTCCATTCCCGCGAGAGCGCCCGATTTGATCCGGGCCCTCTGGCCTACGGTCAGCAATGGGTGCGGCGCGGCGCGGCGAAGGCGAAGGCCGGAACGCAATGCTTCGATCTCCTCCTCGGGTAACGAGGCCGGTTGACGCCCGGTGCCGCCGACGAAGGTCACAACTCCCGGCACTTCGAGTACCCGCACGCGCTCGCCGCGGTCAATGCGGACAAAGATGTAGCCGGGAAAGAGCGGTAGGTCCAGGGTGACTATCGAGCCATCGGCCCACCTGCGCCGAGGATGGTAGAGCGGTAGATAATGCTCGATCTTTCTCATGCTCAGGTACTGGCCCACGCGCTTCTCGTGTCGGGGCGAGGTGGAGGCGGCAAACCACTGCGGAGCGAGGAGCCTCGCGGTAAGACAACCGGCCTGAGGCTCGCCCGCATGAAGAACCGCATTCGGTCGTGCAGTCTCAGACAACATTTCGCCACCTTCACGGGGGAGGAAGCAACCTTCCTGGACCCCATACCCTTCTGCGTACTAACCCTGGCAATGCATGGCAATTCCGAACAACGACGACACGCGGGGGCAATTCTCGCTTGATACCCAGGAATCGAAATCTGCCCGAATGCCTCGAATGTATGGCTCTATTTGGATTCTACGCCGAAGGCGTTCCAGATTGACACTTGGCGAGAAGATCCCTCTACCGGGCGTCTCCTTCAAACGATGGACAGGCAAAAGCCGCACGAGGCCGATCAGACTCGCCGGACGCATGTCGAGTCTCCTGTACCGAACGGGTATCAAGCGATTTGCGAATCGGTAAATCCGAGATTTCTACAGCCGCTACTTGGCGTCGCCGCCCGGTGCGTAGTAGCCTTCGCGGGTTACGACGGTCAGGTCGTCTTTGTTGGCCTTGAGGGCGACCTTGTGAAAGCCGCCTTCATTGTCCACCATGTCGGGCGTATAGGTCAGCAGGTACTGGCCGCGCAGCTCCTCGGCGATCTGACCATAAATCTCGTCCAGGCTGTCTTTCTTTTTAGCCTCGAAGAATCGGCCTCCGGTGCGCGTGGCGATCTTCTCCATGATCTTCTTGCCGTCGACTTCCGACTCGCTCTGACCGCCTCCGCCGCGCCTGCCACCGCCGCCCGGATAGCCTCCGCCTCCGCCACCGGGATAACCGCCCCCTCCGCCGCCTCCACCGGGCCAGCCGCCTCCGCCATGGTGACCGCCGCTCGGAAAGCCTGTCTGGCTGCGCTCCTGCTCGCCTTTGAAGTAGATTGTGTAGACGGCCACACCGGCCCGGTCCGCCGCATCGACCGCATCGTTCAGCGTGTCTTTGCTGCCCCGGTCCACTCCGTCGGAGAAGACGACCAGCGCCTTGCGGCCGTCTTTGGGCTTCATCAGCTCATCGGCGGCCAAAAAGATTGCATCATAGAGCTGTGTGCCGCCACGCCCGTGATGCGACTGGTCACTGCCGCGGTCGTCCCCGGTGGTTTCAGGCCCCTGGGAGTCATTCCGCTCTTGCCGGGTCGGCCCCAAATCCTGTAATTCGCGGTGCAGTTTCTCCCGCGACGGGGTGAAGTCCTGAAGCAGCTCGACTTCCCGATCGAAGTGGATAAGGAAGGCCTGGTCTGGAGTGGAATTTGGCTTCTCGGGCAGCATCGTATCCACAAACTTGCCAGCCGCCTTGCGCTCGTCCTCCATCGCGCCGGAAACGCTGCGGCTGGTATCGACCAGCAGGCCCAGCCGGTAGGGCAGGTTAGTCTCGCGGGTAAAGCTTTTGATGGTTTGCGGGCGGCCGTCCTCGGTCAGGGTGAAGTCGCCGATCTTCAGGCTGGCGACCAGCGCGCCCTTCTTGTCGCGCACCGTAACCGGCAGCACCACCTCGCGCGCCTCCATCTTCAAGGTGGCGGCGGGCTGGCCGGAGGCTGGTTTCTGGTCAGGGTTGGCCGCGGAAAGCAAGCTCAAAGCCAAAATCGCAGCAGAGATGCCAAAAGCTGATCGGATTCGCATAGCGGTCAAAGTGTACACACTTTCACTCGGTTAGACGCGCCTCCCATAAGACGGTTGACCGGGCCCGCACAGGGGACCTTAAAACGCCAAAGCCTCATCGCTGATTTCAGACATCTCGGGAAAACTGAGGATGCCTCCGAAGCGTAAACAGAATGGCGGCGGCTCGACAAGCAATGAAAGCTGTCCTTAGTGCGAGTGTCAATGTAAGCCGCGCTACCACCTGGCGTCTGCACATGGCCTACCTGGTCGAGAATGGCATCAACAGGGTCTCACTGGCTACGAAGCCGCGCCAGCCCCTGTCGCGCCAGATCCGCAATCGCCCTGGCCAAAGTGACCGAGGCATTCAGCGACTCAGGCCGCTCCAGTCGCATTTTGAGCTTCTCCGCATACTCGCGGAAGAGAATATCCACGTCGTAGAGGATCTCGACGTGGTCGCAGAGAAAGCCGATGGGCTGAAGCATCAACGTCTTCACGCCCGAAGCGGCAAGCGATTCTAGAGTTGCCTCGACCGTGGGGCCGATCCAACTGCCGCCGCTCGCGCCCTGGCTCTGGAATGCGAAGCACCACTGTGGAATCCCCTGCACGCTTGCCGCGACCAGCGCTGCCGTTCGCTTTGCCTCTTCCGCGTAGGGGTCGCCGCCCTCGCCGTCAGTGCTCGCCGCCGGGGCCTGAATCGTGCGGCACGGAACGCTATGCGCTGTGAAGAGCACCGGCACCGGCGCGCCGGCCTCCGTGCTGAGTTTCTTCCAGGCGGGCCTCAGGCGCTCGGCAAAGGCCTCGATAAGCAGCGGATGCTGCGCCCAGCCCTCGGTGAAGTCGATGCGCAAATCGCCGGCCTCCGCCTCGACCGCGCGACGGTAGAGGCCGACGCTTGTGCGCGAGTTCTGCGGAGCGAGGCAGATGACTGCGGTCTCTTCCACTCCGTCGGCACGCATCTGGCGGACCACGTCAGCGATGTACGGGCTCCAGTTTCTCATCGCAACATAGACCGGAACAGGCTCACCCGAGGCAGAGAATTCCGCAGCCACCGCGCGACCCTGCTCCTGCGTGATCTCAGTCAGCGGACTATGGCCTATGAGCGCATAGCGGTGCTGAATCTCTTCGACGACCGCCTGCGGAAGCGGACGGCCACCCGTCACGTTGCGCAAGTATTCCGGGATCTGCTCGACGGTTTCGGGGGTGCCGTGAGCGAGCAGCAAAACGGCCTGATTAGCCATTGGCCTTCTCCAGGCGGAACTCCTTGACTGTCTTTACGACAGCCTGAACATTCTCGACCGGCGTGCCGGGAACGATGCCGTGACCGAGGTTGAAGATGTGTCCGGGGCGTCCGTTGGCGGCGCGCAAGATCTCTTTCACGCGAAGCTCCAAAACCTCAGCCGGCGCAAAGAGTGTAATGGGGTCGAGATTGCCTTGGACTGCGCGTCCGTGGCCGACGGCTCGCCAGCCCTCATCGAGCGGTTGCCGCCAGTCGAGGCCAATCACATCGGCTCCGGTCGCAGCCATCTGCGCGAGCAGTCCCGCGGTCTCGACGCCAAAGTAAATCACCGGCACGCCCATCTGCTGGACTGCGCGGATCAAGCGCTTCGATGCCTCGAATGCGTAATCGTTGTAATCGGCCAAGCCGAGCGAGCCCACCCAACTGTCAAAGATCTGAATCACGTCGGCCCCGGCCTGAACCTGAAGGTGACAGAACTCCTCGAGCACCTTCACGAGCTTGTCGAGCAGCAGCCGCCACGACAGACTGTCGCCGTACATCATTTTTTTGGTGTGGATGTAATTGCGCGAACCGCCGCCCTCGATCATGTAGCTGGCCAGCGTGTACGGTGCGCCACAGAAGCCGATGATGCCGAGCCGGTCGCGGAAGTGGGCGGCGACTCTCTCGATGGCGCGGGCCACATATGCCAGATCGTCGGCGCGGTCGGTGCGCAGGGCGCGCACATCTTCGGCAGTGCGGACAGGACGATGAACGACGGGCCCCTCGCCGGCTTGAAATTCAAAGTCCAGCCCCATCGGTTCCAACGGCAATAGCAGGTCGGCAAAGATGATAGCGGCATCGACACCCAGTTTCTCGGCTGCGGTGATGGTGACCTCAGAAGCCAGCTCAGGCTGCCTGCAGATCTCGACCAGCGTATGGTGCTTGCGGACCTCGCGGTACTCCTGCATGTAGCGGCCGGCCTGGCGCAGAAACCATACCGGCGTGCGGTCGACAGGGCGGCGCAGGCAGGCGCGGATAAAACGGCTGCCGTCGAGAATCGTGTCGGGACGGTCATCGGCGGCGCGGATTGGTTCGATGGGTATCATACAAGGATGATTTTACCGGGCGGGATTGAACCTGCTAGAGTGTTCGCCAGAATCCAAGCTTCAGATAAGGAGTGCTCAAATGCATCACACCGCGATGAGTGGCGCCACGGATTGCCGCGCCAAGGGCTTCTTCCGCTTCCTGACACCCCTTCTGCTTGCCTGCTGCGCGATGGCCCCAGTCGGCACGGCAGTCGCGGACACGGCGAAACCGCCCTCCGCGCCCTCGGCCGGCAAGGCGCTGGTCTGCCTCTACCGCGTTTACCGGTTTACGGGCTCCGCCTCCCATGACGCTCTCTACGTCAACGAAGTCTTGCTGGGCACTCTGCTCAATGGCGAATACATGTGCACGGAGGTGGCGCCGGGCACGGTGGTCATCTCGGGGTTGCCCAAAATGTACTACGGAGGCGTGACCCAATCTGTCGGTGCTGCGCTGGCCGAGGCAAGAAAAAGGGAGAATGAGCGAGCTCGTTTTGACACCGAGGCCAACAAGAGCTACTACCTGAAATGGACAGCGGAGGCCATGGCCACCGGCATTAAATTGACGCCTGTGGATGCGGCGACCGGAGCCAAGGAGATGAGCAAGCTGCATCCCTCCAAGCCGCCGGAGCCGCCTGACGAGAAGAAGTGAAGCCGTAGCGTCAACAGGGCAGTCCTAAAGCCTCCTTCACTCAAAAAAAAACGGCCCCCGTGATTAGCGGGGGCCAAGTTGCCTTGGTTCTCTCCAACTGCGAGAGCTTGATTGGCGGCCTACGGCGGGGGAGCCGCGGGTAGCGGGAGGGAGCCTCGGGGGAGGGGCTGCGGCTTTAAGGCCGCTCCGCACCGGTCGAGGAAGCCATGTCGTGGGGGGACGAGGCTTCCCGGGCCGCCAAACTGTTTTCCATCAACCGGATATGCACGCTGCTGGCCTTAACTTTCTGGGTCTCCTCCTCACTCACGGCGGGAGCATTGCCGAGAGCCACGGTGTGCAACCGATAGACGGGAATCTGATGTTCTGTGACGAGATAGCGCTTGACCGCTTCGGCCAGTCGCCCAGAGCTCTGGATGCCAGCCGTGCTGGCCAGAGGAGAGTGCCCCTCGATCTCCAGAATGTATCCCTGGCGGCCGGTCAGGTTGGCCGCGAATTCGTCCAGTTGTTTGCGGGCAGCAGACGATAGGATGGGCTGACCGCCATGAAACCTCACTTCGACATCATTGGCCTGTTTGTACTCATCAAGCCCTGAGACGGTGGTATTCAACTGATCCACATGCGTCGACGCGCCCTGCGCGGTGGAACTGGCCTTCTGCGCCTGGCTTCCGGCCAGAGTCGCTGTCTGGTTGGCTGCATCGGCAGCTGACTGTGCCTGACGAATGCCCGCCTGCGCCCTGCCATCCACATCCTGAATGTCGCGCGCGTTCTTTGCATTGACCTCATCCAACTCGTTCAGCTGACTCCTGAGGGGGTCCACCCGGTTGTTGACCCACTTCTTGCGCGCAAATGGGTTGACCCGGCCCCAGAAACCCTCCTTCGCCGGTGCGGCGAAGGAGGAAGGCATCTGGGAGGTCATAGGGGAGGGCTGCTGTTGAACAGCGGCAGACGGAGTGCTCGGCGAGTCTGTCGTGGACCGCGGTTGCCCTTGTTGCGCGAAAGCGGGAGTTGCAATTGCAGATGCCAGCAGAACAAGAGCAAGCCGGCAAGGGAACAAGATGCGATGCGGTATGACCGAATTCATCATCGTGGATACCCCTCAGGTTCTTTCTCCGCAATCCTTCCGCGGGTTGAGCTGTTCTGTCTGCTCGCTCATAGATATAGCAATGGACGAGCCAAACCCATCGGAACTCAAGGAAATTGAGAATATGCTTTGATTTGTTTAGTTTAGAGATGAGACGTAGTGGTTGATAACGATCGCCGAAGGGGCATTTCGGAAGGGTAGATATGTAATTATTGCTGGAAGCTGTACTTTCTACCCGGTAAATCCGGCGCTCTCCTATTTCGTCTCGACGTGCAGGATGCGGATTTCAGGGTAGGCGCCGTCCCAATCGGGCTTGACCGAATCAAAGATCAGTCGGAAGTCTTCCTGGGCTCCAGGTTTGAGCGGGGCCGCGGAGACCGGTTCCAGATCGATATATGGTTCGCGCATGCGGATCAGCTTCAGCGGCAGGGTCTCGTTCTGCGCCACCTCGTGGGCAAAATCGCGGAAGAGCACCTGCACCGTAATCGCAGCGACGGTGCGCGTTCCCTGGTTGGCGATATGTCCATCCAGATAAGTCACCTTGCCTCCCGCCAGGTTGCTGGATTCGCTCATGGCCAGGTTGGTGATCGAGAGGCTACCCGCATAGGAATCCAAAGGCGCCGAGATGGGTGTGATCGCGGATTTCCCCCGGCCGCTACCGCGCTCCAGAATCAGAAAAGCGCCGGCGGCAACCAACAGGACGACCGCGGCAGCCACAATGGCCGGCAGCAAGTTGCGCTCTTCGTTCTCTCGGGGACGGACAAGTTGAGGTCCAGTGCTCACGAGCGGATTTTACACCTGTTGGCCAAAGAGTTTCCCTGAAATTTGGCCAGCAGCAAACACAATGGACCTCGCGCTATAATTGCTCGGCACTCAACAATGGAGCGCCTCGGCGATCTTTGCCGGGCAGGAGGGCAAAATGGCAGACGACGATTTTGAAGATCAGCGGGAAAACAAGCCATCCTACACATTTATTGGTACTTCTCCGGGCGACGAACTGCTCGAAGTTGCCCGCATCCATCGCCGGGAAGTCAAGCAAATGATGGAGAATGCCGCCATGGCAGAGGCCGAGGGCCGCGAGCAAGAGGCCAGGCTGCTGAGGGATATTGCAAAGGACCGGCAGGATCGAGCAGAGGAGTTCGAACGGGCGGCCAGAGGCGAGACCAAAGACCCGGTCGTGACTGAGATCCTCTCTGATCAGGAAGAAACCATCAAGAATTATGTTCCACACTCGTCGGAATATGCTCCGAAACTGTCCGACGCGGAGAAGGATGCTCTCGCAAACCTGGCAGAACTCACCGAACCGCCCCCGTCAAGCCCCTTTGCTCGGGCGTTCGGCTGGCTATCGCGCAAGAAGTAAAGTTCCGCTGCCTCGACTAGCCCCTCCAGCTTCGACCTCATCGAGTGCATACTATTTCCGTTACCGCTCGAACTATCCGGCTCTTTCCCATATTTCAAGAAGGGTGAACGAGTTGCAGTCCTTTGCCGATAGGCGGGACATCGCAACTGTCCTTCAATTTTTCCTTTCTATTTGCCAACTTTCAATGAGGCCGAGCGTCGAACATTTCAACATGAGAACCGATCGCACCCGGGATCCGTAATAGTTGGTGCCCAGGTAAAGAAAGGCAGGCTCGAAATGCAGCGCACTTCCCCTAACGCATTAGTTTCACGGCAGGCCTCCGCCGTCGCCATCGAGTTTCCCCGCGCCAACCAAGACTGGGCTTACCAGGCCTTCACGGTCGCCGCGATCCTGCTGGTACTGGCAAGCCTCTGGGTCTTTTGAGATCTGAGGCTCCCTGGCGTAATCCAAGAGCAATTAAGCGAAGGCTATGCGGTCCGCATCGCTCGAAAGACCGCCACGAGGTGCCATCCCACGGTGGCAAAAATCAGGACGATGAATGCCGGCGGCGCAATTGCCGGTATCCGATTCGAACTCTCCCTGATACCCGCCAGAATGAACCATTGAAGGCAAAGGAAGAGGCCGACTATTTCGGCTTTGATGCAGGCGAGCATCTGCCGGGTCAGCGCCTGGATGCGTTCACGGCTCTCGGCCGTCAACTTGACCGCGGATCGAATGCCGGTGGGCAACAGGGAGATCACGGTGATGAGCAAATAGAGTCCCGCGGCGACCACCGGCAGCAAGACCAGCGACGAGGGCGGACCCCATCCATTGGCGTTGCCCGCCGCATCGAAGTGGATCGGGATGCGCGCCGGCAGCGGCTGCGGCCCGTTGAACGCCTTATAGGTGATCCAGGCCATCGCCGCCAGGCAGGCCAGGCTGAGCGTCTCAAGCACTTTGCGCATGGATTCCTTTCAGGACGACCTTTTCGAGACGATGCACTGTGACTCGAAACGCTACAAGCCGCGTGCTCGATGCGTGGTGTGTCTTCGCCTCAATTGTATCGAAAAGAAGACAGCAGTCCGGCAATCTCGGTCTTGGTGCAGTCACCGGCTAGCGGTAACACACCAAGAATGCCGCCCATTCGAGCGAGGCTTTTTCAATCTCCCATAGGTGTCTATAATTTCTACGGTCCCTGGCTTTTGGCGAGGTGCACAATGGAACTCCGCAAGGTACATTTTTGCATTCTTTTCAGTGCGTTGCTGGCATGCGGTGGAATTCTCCCATCGCAGCAATCAATCGCCAATACACCGGATGGACAGCGGTTACCGATCGGAGTGTGGGAGTCCGAACAACCGGATGGAAGCGTAATTGGCATCGATCTTTCGTCGGTACCAGCGCGTGTGCCGGACGCAGTCTACCCCGAAGGAACACCGAATCCACTGGGTCCTCGCCTACAGGTTGGCGTCTTCCAGAGGCAGCATAAGAAAATCGCTTGCGGCGACGAGAACTTCTTTGTAACCGGTTGGACCGGTCCGGGGTCTGAAGATGGTTCTACAGTCTATGCAAATCGGAGACTCGAAGTCCATTATCACGACCGTTTGAACGGTTCAGAAATTCACATTGAACTTGTCCTCGACCCGATCAAGGATGTGTGGACGGGGAATATTCATCGCAACGGATTTGATCAGCGGGCCACCCTACACCGGACCTCAGCTCTGCCAGACCCAGTGCATGGAGGATGCTTTCTTGAGGGTCCCAGACTTCCTCAGTCTTGAGGCGGTCCCGAGTGGTTTGTCGGCCACTCTTACCCAACCTGACTTGAACGGCGCTGAGTACGCGTAGTCGTCCGTCCGGAAACCGCAACACTGCCGCAGTTTCACTCACCCAAAACGAGCCCGCTTGACCGTCTGGCGGAAGTCTTCGCCGTTCATCTCGACACGGACGCACATCTCAGCCAGACGGGACCTCATGCGGTCGCCGATGCGGTCGCCGAGAGTATCCTCGTTCCTGGCGGGCTGCGTGCCGTTCTTGTCGACCTTGAAGCCGGCGCCCGCGGGCTGGTCGGGGTAGTTGGTGGTGATGATGGTGGTCTGCTTGTCGTTGTAGCGCGTATTCAGGATGAGTGCAACGGTGTCCCATACCCATTCATTGGGCTTCTGCGCGCCCAGGTCGTCGAGCACCAGCACCTCGGCGGAAAAGACCGGCTTGAGCAGCTCAAGTTCCGTGGTTTGAACCTGCGCGTTATAGCTGTTCTGGATGCTCTTGAGCAGCTCGCGATAGTCGCAGAAGAGGCCCCGGACTCCTCGCTCCTGCACCAGCCGCTGGAGCACGCCGACGGCCAGGTGAGTCTTGCCAAGGCCTGCCGTTCCCACAAACAGAAGACCATTGCCCACGGTGTTGGCCGGGTAGGCCTCGACGAACTTGCGAGCGATCAGGTGCGCCTTGGCCAGCGAGGCGTTGGCTCCCCGAAAAGCTGTCTCATAGGTATCCAAGGAACAATGGCGATAGCGCTCCGGGATATGGGCGGCAGCCAGGCGGCGCTCCTCGCGCTCCATCTCCTGGCACTCGCAGGGACGCGAGACCCATTGGCCCTGGCTGTTGACCACCCGCACCAGCCCCACCCCATCGCAGATTGCGCATGCGCTCATCTCTCCAAGGGTAGCGTACTCGCCAGTTGGCGACGGCGGTGCATCCCCAGTCTCCCATTGTGGAAAAGCTCGCGGGGCACGTCTCCACAAGGCCGCGAAGATTCAAGGGTGCATTCCCTACAATTGAGACAATGCGGGACCGAGCGTTTCAGCCCGCGAAGAGAGGTTGACTTCCCGTGTATCGAATCAGTTTGCATATAGCTTTTGCATCTCTTGCTTTCTCCGGTCTGCTGTCAGCGACAGATCTCACGGCACAAGCGCCCGCCCCAACGCCTGAGACCAAGGCAGTGCCCGCTCCAGCGGCGGCGCCGGTCTCTGTCTGGCAGAGGCAGTTCGACGAGCGATTGCTTACGGATTTCGGATGGCTCGTGAGGTACAAGGAGGCTGATGTGGCACTGGCTCCGCCCGCCGCAGACGAGGATCGCGTGGTCTTCATGGGCGATTCCATCACCGAGGGCTGGCACTTTGAGGCGGCCTTCAAAGGCAAGCCCTACATCAATCGCGGCATCAGCGGCCAGACCACTCCGCAAATGCTGGTGCGCTTCCGCCAGGATGTGATCGACCTCAAGCCGAAGGCGGTGGTGATTCTCGCCGGCATCAACGACATCGCCGCCAACACGGGACCGATGACGCTAGAGCAGACTGAGGGCAACCTCGCTTCGATGGCCGAGCTGGCCACGGCCAACCACATTCGCGTCGTGATGTGCTCGGTGCTGCCGGCCTATGATTTTCCATGGCATCCGGGGATGACGCCTGCGCCAAAGGTTGTGGCATTGAATGAGTGGATCAAGACCTACGCCGCGGAGCGGGGCCACGTCTTCGTCGACTACTACACGGCCATGAAGGACGAGCGGGGCGGACTGCCGCCAACTCTCAGCAATGACGGAGTCCATCCGCTCCCGGCCGGCTACGCAATCATGGCGCCGCTTGTCGAGGCAGGCATAGGAACGGCGTTGAAAAGCAGGGACTAGGGAATGGGGACCAGGGAACAGTCACGATGTGAACTCAGCCGCGCCTGACAAGATGATGGTCGGAATCTCATCGGCAGCTTTCTTTTGGTTCAAAGCGAATGTCTGCACGACCGATAGCCGTTGTCCGCAAGCGAGAAAACAAAAGGTCAGAAGAAAGGAATACTTGCGCTTGACTGCCTTTCGAGTTTCACCGAGGATCGAGCTTTAGCTGCGATTATACAATCGACCTCGATTAATTCACCACTTCTCAAACGCGACATTAACTCCGCTGTAGACCGAGTGCCTGCAAAACCGCTCATCGTCGCGCTTCGGGTAGTCGTTGCGGAAGTGCGCGCCGCGGCTCTCGGCACGGGCCAGCGCCGAAGACAGAATGGACTGGGCAACACGGCTCATCGCCAGCGCCTCGGTCAGGCGTCGGCTGCTCCTGCCATCTCCGGCCAACTCGGCCAGAGCGGCCGCACAGGCCTCCTGCTCGGCAAATCCCCGCTTTAACGTGGACTCCTCGCGCAGCAACCCGGCGTAGACCCACATCGCCGCTTGCAGACGCGCGACGATCTCCTCCAATCGTGATCTCTCCTCGGGAGTCATTGGCTCAGGACAGGCCGGAGACACGCCGCTAAACTGTCCTTTCGTCAGTCCGTCATCCAGCATCGCTTGCGCCGCGCGAGCGCCGAAGACCAGCCCTTCGAGCAGCGAGTTGGAGGCCAGCCGGTTCGCGCCGTGAACTCCGGTGCAGGCCGCCTCGCCCGCCGCATACAGGCCCGGCAAAGTGGTGCGTCCAAAGAGATCGGTTTTGATTCCGCCCATCAGATAATGCGCTGCCGGTCGCACGGGGATGAGGTCGCGGTCGAGAGCAAGGCCGTGCTTCGCCAGAAAAGCGCTGATGCCGGGGAATCGCTTGTGCAGGTCGATATCTTTTACGTGCCGCATGTCGAGATTCACGACCCGTGACTCGCCCGGCGCAGAACCCATCCCCTCGCGCGTAATCGCCCGCGCCACCACATCCCGCGGAGCCAGTTCGAGTAGCGGATGATAGCGCTCCATGAAGCGCTCGCCGCGATCGTTCAGCAGAATCGCTCCTTCGCCTCTCAGCGCTTCAGAGAGCAAGAAGCGCGGCGCGCCAACCAGAGAAAGCGCCGTGGGGTGGAATTGGTAGAACTCCATGTCGGCCAGGTCCGCGCCCGCCTCGGCGGCCAGCGCAATGCCATCGCCGGTTGCCACAGCGGGGTTCGTCGTGTCGGAGTAAACCTGACCCGCGCCGCCGGCTGCCACCAATACGGCCCGCGCACCAACACGCTCCCTGTCCCGATGCAGGTCGCGCTCGGGGCGCCGGTCGCAGTAGAGCAGATCGGCCCCAACAACGCGTCCATCGGCCACAACCAGGCCGGTAATTGTCGTCCACTCGGCAAAGCGGATGCGCTTGTGCACGCGCGCAAAGGCGGCCAGCGAGCGGCTGATCTCGGCTCCCGTGGCGTCTCCGTTGGCATGCAGAATGCGCGGCAGCGAATGCGCTCCTTCGCGTGTCCGCTGCAGCTCGCCACCCTCTTCGTCAAAGGCCGCGCCCCACTCGATCAGCTCCGCCACGCGCACCGGCCCCTCGGCCACCAGCACCTCGGCCGCGGGACGATGGACCAGCCCATCGCCGGCATTCAGCGTATCTTCGAGGTGCAAAGCCACGTCGGCGTCGCCCTCCATCGCAACCGCAATTCCGCCCTGCGCGTAGTGGGTGTTCGACTCGGCCACCGACTCTTTGGTGACCACCAGAACCTCGCCGTGGCGCGCCAGTTCCACTGCGGCGCGCAGCCCGGCTACTCCCGCTCCCATCACCAGAAAATCCACCCGCGACGACCCTGCCATAAGGGTCTAGGCTATCACCGCAGGCCCGCAGTTCAGGATGGGGGCACAACGGCATTGACGCGTCTTGAAAAAGCAGAGCAGATTCGCGTGCTGAAGGTTGAATCGACCACTGACGCGGACGCGCGCTCGGTCTGAAGGTCTCGGTGGAGAAAGCGGCTGCGAGTTGCCAGGGGTGCGCGATGGACCAATCCAAGGACCAAGACCCGTCCGTCGGGACTCCGGCCGAGAATCGCAACGATTTGATGGTGCTTGGCAAGAGCGCGGCGAGGATAGGGTATTCGCCGCTCCTTCGTCCGCGAGCTATTGTTTCTGTGGTTTGGGCTTGTCGATCAGTTTGACCGGGTAATAGGCGTTGCGGGCGTACTGGCGGGCCATGCGGTTGGTATTGAAGAAGGAGCCGTTGATCGAAACCGTGCTGCGCATCAGGCGGGCCCATTGTTCCGGCGCAGCCAGGAACAGCGGAACCACGGCGGCTTCGAGCTTGTGGTAAAGCGAGTTGGCTTCCTCGGAGTCGTTTGCGCCGTCTTCGATGGCCCAGCCGGTGAAGCCTTCAATACAGCCTTCAATCCACCAGCCATCGAGGATCGATAAGCTGGGAACGCCGTTCAGAGCGGCCTTCATGCCGCTGGTGCCGGAGGCCTCGTAGGGGCGGCGGGGAGTATTCACCCATACATCGACGCCCGCCGTGAGCAGCGCGCCCAGGCTCCAGTCGTAGTTTTCAAGATAGACGATGCGCAGATGTTCGTTCGACAGCTTCGCGGCATCTTCGACTACCTGCTGGATGAGCGCCTTTCCTGGCTCGTCCTGAGGATGGGCCTTGCCGGCATAGAGAATCTGCAAACCGCCGGCCACTTCAGCGATCTCCGCCAGTCGCTTGGGATCGGTAAAGAGCAGCGTGGCGCGCTTATAGGTGGCCACGCGCCGGGCAAAGCCGAGAGTCAGGGCCTTGGGATTGAGCGCCAGGCCGGTGCGCGAGGCCACTTCGGCGAGCAAGGCCTCCTTGCAAAGTGCGTGAGCGGCAAGAATCGACTGATCGGAGAGGTCGATGGCGTTGCGCAGATAAAGGGTGTCGCGCCGCCACGAGGGCAACTGCTCGTCGAAGATCTTCTGGAAGGGCTCGGAGACCCAAGTGGGCGCGTGAACGCCGTTGGTGATCGACTCGATCTGAAACTCCGGGAACATCTCGCGGGAGACCTTGGCATGTTGCATGGCCACGCCGTTGGCATAGCGCGAAAAGCGCAGCGCGAGCAGCGTCATGTTCAGCATTCCGTCGCGAAAGCAGCCGAGCCTCTCGAGGCGCGCGGTGCGGTCGCCGCCCAGAATGCGAATGGCCTGCTCGGTGGAGAAGCGGTCGTGGCCGGCGGGTACGGGAGTGTGGGTGGTGAAGACGCACCGCTTCCGCACCTGCTCCATATCGGTTTCGGTAGCCGCGCCCAGCGGTCCGCCGCCCAATTGGCGCTCAAGCAACGCCAGCGTCAGCAGCGCCGCGTGGCCTTCGTTCATGTGGTAAACATTGACTCGATGGCCTAACGCATGAACCATGCGCGCGCCGCCCATGCCGAGAACGATCTCCTGTTGCAAGCGGTAGTTGGTGTCGCCGCCATAGAGGTGGTCGGTGAGGCCGCGATCCCAGCCCGAGTTCTCGTCCAGATCCGTATCCAGCAGGTAGATGGGCACCACATGGCCGTAGCGGCCCACCAGGTCGTAACGCCAACAGCGAATCGTCACGACGCGATCTTCGATTGAAACCGTAACCCGAGCCTTCTCCTCGGTGCAGAAGTCGGACGGATTCCACGGCTGGATATCCTCCCTCTGCATACCGGCTGCGTCAAGATGCTGCTGGAAGTAGCCCTTGCGATGAACCAGCGAGAAGGCCACCAGAGGCACGCCCAGGTCGGCGGTGGAGCGCAGCGTGTCCCCGGCAAGAACGCCCAGGCCGCCGGAGTAGGTGGGCATGCCGGGGTCGATCGCAATCTCCATCGAGAAGTATGCGACAAGGCCGGAAGCGGGAAAGGTTTCGTAGGAAAATGGCTTGGATGAAGTCGGTTGCATCGTTGCTGGTGTCCCCACTGCGACCCTGAATTAGAAGGGAAGCTCTGGAAATAGGAATCCCCGGATGCTGAACGGGCTATAGCCATCCCTCCCGATCTTCATCGTGTCAGGGGTCCATACGATTCTAGCAAGGAACGCTGCCGAGGAACCTGTTTCATCTTCGATCACTTCCGTTCGTCGGTTCAGCGTTGTTCAAGATCGGTGGGATTGAATTCGCGCCGCGCGCCGTGGCGAATGTGAAGGATATCGACAGGTTTCTCATCACTGAGCACCCGGTAAATCACCCGGTAGACATGGGGCTTGCGGCCGTAGAGCAAATGCCTTAGTAGGGGGTTCTCCGGCGTTACCGGACAGCGGTTTGGCAGCTTTTGGAGGGTCAGGTTGGAAAGCGTCCGTGTTTATGGACAGCAATCCAGTTCTCGAACAGCCGGCAATCCGACCTTGGCCAGAAAGAAGGTAAGCCGCCAACGCAGTTAAACCGGAAGATGACTTCTCAATAAATGCAATCGTTGGAGCCTCTTGCAATCTCCAAGGAACTTTGCAAGTGGCTCGTTGGTTACGCACTCTCCTCCACGCGAGCAGAAGCATAGAATACCGACGTGCCGTCAATCTTAAATACCGAGCGGGAGGAAGAGAGATACTCTCCAGGCGATGCCGTTATAGACACATTGGTCGGATTCCTCATCCTGATCCCGGTCATTCCCCTGGCCCTCGCTCTTGGAGGCTTCAGCTTCATCGAGCCCTGGCTAATTCCGATTCCGCTGCTCGCGTTCGCAGGAGGAATCGCACGAGGAAACACCGTTGGTAGCATTTGGCTGAGAGCAGCCATTTTGAATCTTGTCTTGCTCCTGTACCTCGTTTCCAGAGGCGATGTTCGTGAGATGGCAGTTGGTGCAATGCTGACGGTAATCCCGAGCATAGGCGGTATCGCCCTTAGACAGCTCTTTCGTCGAAGTCTATCGAAAGTTCAGGGCGAGTAACCGGCAAACCGAAAGCTGCGCCACCGCCCATCTGCCGCGCTTTACTCCAGCCGGTGAGCGCCGCCCGAGGCGTGACAAATGTGAATCTGGGGTTGAATGCCGGTTTTTTCGGCGTAGCGGCTGGCCAAAGCTTCGGCGAAGACCTGAGCCTCGCTCTGCTCGACCAGATTGATGGTGCAGCCGCCAAAGCCGCCGCCGGTAAGGCGCGCGCCAATCAGGCCGGGGAGATCTTGCGCGATGGCAACCATGGTGTCGGCCTCGACGCAACTGCCCTCGAAGTCCTGGCTGTAACTGCGGTGCGCCTCGGCCATGAGGCGGCCCAGTTCGGCCATGTCGCCCGTGGCCAGTGCCTCGGCGGCGGCAACGGTGTGCAGGTTTTCACTGATAACGTGACGGGCGCGCAGGAGCGACTTGGGCGCCATCTCGTGGCCCCATTTGTCGAGATCTTCAAGAGTGGCATCGCGGAGAAAAGGCACTCCCGGCCGATGGCTGGCGATGATGGCGCAGGCGGCCTCGGACTCGGCGCGGCGGGTCTTATAGTCGCCGCCGGCGATGGAGTGCTTGACCATGGTGTTGGCAATAATGAGAGCGACACTGGCGGGGATCGGGGCCAGTTTGAAGCTGAGATCCCGGCAATCGAGCAGCAGGGCGTGGTTCTCTTTGCCGTTAGCCGAGATGAATTGGTCCATGATTCCGCAACTGGCGCCGACAAACTCGTTCTCAGCGCGCTGGCAGAGGCGTGCAAGCACCGGGCCTGAAACACTTGCGCCGGTGAGCGATAGAACAGCCAGCGCCGTCGCCACTTCGAGCGCGGCGGAACTGGAGAGCCCCGACCCCAGCGGCACATCGCCCCACAAGCTCAGGCTGAAGGGGGGGATCGGGTGGCCCTCTGCCAGCAGGATTGAAACCACTCCGAGCGGGTAATCGCTCCAGTGCTTGCCGGCGTGGGACGGCAGAGCCGCCGTCTCAAAGCTCTTCTCTTCGCGGAAGTTCTCGGAGAAGATGACGATTTTGCCGTCGGTGCGTGTCGAGATGGCTGCCAGGGTAGCAAAGTCGATGGCCACGGGCATGACAAATCCCTCGGCGTAGTCGGTATGCTCGCCGATCAGGTTGACGCGGCCCGGTGCGGCGAAGATCGCCGGATCGGCGTGGTAGCGAGCGCGGTGCATGGAACGGAGTAGGGCTGGATCATGCATGGATATAACTCTCTTGCTCAGCAAATAGTGAACAGTTGGCGCGCCAACCGATGCGGGCCAAACGCTTTCGACCCAAAACGGGGGTTATCTTGCCCTTGAAGTCGGGCAGTGAGTCTCAAGAACAGATTCCTATCCTCCATGATAACGTTTTCTTTTGCTCCGGCAATGGCGATTACTCCGTTTACCAAACTTCTTTTACATAACGTCGGCGCAGGCCGCGGTCAATCGCTCCCAGATCGCGTCGAGCCAAGCCTCATGCTCGGGCTTCATCAGCACCGAGCGAAGGCAGGTCACTGATCCAGTGTTGCCGGTTGCGCTGCCCTCCGGCTCAAACCAGTGGAGCGGCAACTGCGCGAGCGCTAGATGCAGGTCACGAGCGGCGCAGGCATCAAACACACTCTGGGCCAGTTCAGAGGAGCGCTCGGGCGTCTCGCCCTTCAGCTTCCAAACGACGATGTCGAGTTCCGGCGCTCCGGCTGCGAGCGACTGGAAGCACCCGGCCCGATCGGCGCGAAGCCGCCGGTCGAGCTCCAGCGCAGCCGCCCGGCCGCGAGCCAGGCCACGGGCGAAGTCGCCGCCCGGCTTGAGCGGCAAGAGCCGCTGCGTGGCCCATAAGGCTACCGCAACCGCTCCGGCCCGCGAACACTCCAGGCTGATCTCACCCAAGTGCAACTGCTTTGAAGTGAAGTAGGTATAGGGAGAATCGTGCTTGTAGAAGCGGCCTACCTCAGGCGAGCGAAAGAGCACGCAGCCGCAGCCATAAGGCTGAAGGCCGTGCTTGTGAGGATCGACGACGATGGAGTCGGCCTGGCTGATCGCCGCATAGGCAAGGCGCGCCGGTTCGTCCAACTCGTTCAAAATCAGACGGAAATAACCCCCGTAGGCCCCATCGACATGCACGCGGAAGCCGTAGTGGTCGCGCAGCGCCAGGATCTGGTCCAGCGGGTCCGCTGCGCCCAATGCTGTCGTACCCAGCGTTGCCACCACCGTGCCCACATCGCCCTTGCGCAGTTCGGCCTCGAGAGCCTCCATGCTCAAGCGGGCGCGGCTGTCGGAAGCAACAGCAGTAAAGCACAGCTTTAGAACGGCGGAGATGCGGCTATGAGTGTAGTGCGCCTGGTTGGAGCCGACGATGCGCTTGCCGGGGGCAAGCTGCCCGGCGACCCACAGGGCCTCAAGGTTGGCCATAGTTCCGCTGGAAGTGAGGTGGCCCAGAGACTCCGTCCAGCCAAAAAGGCCGGCGATCTCGCGGACGGCCTCGATCTCCATCTCCGAGCTGGCCCGGCCGCCGTCGCGGGCGTGGTTGTTCGGGTTGATCTTCATGGCCAGCGCATAGGCAGCCCGCGCCACCGGATGTGGCGGCTTGAGCATCTGCCCGGCATAGAGGGGGTGGAAGTAGGGGTAGTTGTCGCCGAGGCGGTGCGCTACACCGGCCAGAATCCGCTCGATTGCCGCCGGATCGGCTGCCGATTCCGGGGCCAAATCAAAGGGGGGTAAAGCCGCGAATTGGTCTTCGAGCAATTGTGTAGCGCGGGAAAGCAGTTCAGGAACCGGATCCTTCGGCATGGCGACCTATTACCGTATCACAGTGGATAGCCCCATTATAAAACTAAACGGATCAGAGATTTCCGGAAGCAGGAAAAGCATAAAGATATGAAAAGCAGCGATTTCCCCGCCGGAATCACTCGAAGGATGCTACACTATCAGCAGCGTTAGAGCCGAACCGGGCGTGAGCAGTACTCGCCCAACCAAGCAAGATTCTGCCAGTGGTCGCTCCGATTCATCCAGCGCAATTCAATTTAGGAAACACGATCAAAATGGAACAAGGTACTGTGAAGTGGTTCAATGACGCGAAGGGTTTCGGTTTTATTTCGCGCCAGAACGGCGAAGATGTGTTTGTGCACTACTCGGCTATCAACTCAAGCGGATTCAAGAGCTTGCAGGAAGGTCAGGCGGTGCAGTTCAACGTGGTGAAGGGACCCAAGGGCTGGCAGGCTGCCGACGTGCAGCCGCTCTAAACCCTTAGGCCGGATTCCGGCAGAATCTAGCAGACACTCATGAGGGCAGGGAGCAATCCCCGCCCTCATTTGCTTGTGGAGCACTTTCGGGGTTTTGACCTTCCCGTTCGTTGCCGTGCTTTCGGGCGAATTCTTAATGACGTCGGAGACCGTCTAGCGTGGTTGCATCTCGACATGCTCCTCGCAACTTTTACTAGTATCTCTGTTCAGCATTCGCGGTTTAGCCGGCTACCTAGGTAAAAACCGCCTTGATCTGCCCGCGTCTCTCAGCCTAGATTTTCATAGATTTACGGAAGATAAATGAGTGGAAATTGACTACCATGGCGTTAGCTTCTTGAGGTATATTGGCTCGTAGCCGCGATAACGAGATCGTAATCAAGGCTGCAAGGTGAATGGCAAGGAGATCGTCATGGCAAGCTTCTGCGCGAAGTGCGGTACAGCGTTGTCTCCGGACAACCAATTCTGCCCGGCATGTGGTGCAGCTTCGGCTGCTGGCGCTTCTGTTGCTGGTTTCGCTCAACCAATCGCTCCCCCTGCCAAGTCCGGCGGCAGCGCGCTCAAGATCATCCTGATCGTCGTCGCTATCTTCGTTGGGCTGGGCATTCTGGCAGTTGGCACCGTCGGGTACGGAATCTGGCATGTCGCGCACAATCTGCGCGTAAGCGGCAGCGGGGACAAGCTGACCATGAGCACGCCCAATGGCACGGTCAACTTCAACGCCGAGCAGACATTCAGCGCATCCGAACTGGGCACGGAACTCTATCCCGGAGCACAGTCAATCAAGGGGGGCATGAAGATGAGCATGCCTACCGGTTCAGTGGTGACCGGCATGTTCCTGACGACCGATTCGAAGGAACAGGTGGTCGACTTTTACAAGAACAAGTTTGGCGGCGATGCATCCGTCATGGATATGTCAGATGCTGCGATTCTGACGCTCAAGAAGGGCGAGCAGGAGTCGGTCATGGTGACTGTCTCCTCGAAGGCGTCGGAGAATGACGGGAAGACGAAGATCGCTATCGTACATACGAAGAACAACAAGCCCTCTTAGCATCTTCTGAAAGATCCGCCAGGTGGGTGCGGATTCATTGGAGAATTGCCTCGTTGAAGGCTTGAAGTCTGTTGCAAGCGAGTGTAGGGCCATGGATTCAGGGACGACCGTCACTCAGATCGGGAAGTACCAGATCCTGGGCGTTTTAGGCGTCGGGGGCATGGGTGTCGTCTATCGTGGGCTCGACAAGTCGATGGGCCGGGAAGTGGCGATCAAGACGCTCACCGAGGCAACCGAGGAGCTGCGTCAGCGCTTCCTGCTCGAAGCCCGATCGGGCGTCCTGAATCACCCCAATATCGTCACGGTTTACGACTTCGGCGAACAGGACGGCAACCCCTATATTGTCATGGAATTCGTCAAGGGCGATTCTCTGGAGAATCTGCTCCGCAGCGGACGCACGTTCACGCTGATCGAGAAGCTGGAGATCGTTCGCCAGGTCTGTCTAGGTCTCGGCTATGCGCATCAGCATGGAGTGGTGCACCGGGATATCAAACCGGCCAACGTGATGGTGCAGCCGGATGGAAGCATCAAAATCGTCGACTTTGGCGTTGCCCGGCTGGAGAGCCAATCGGGCCACACGCAGACGGGCATGGTCATCGGGACCTTCCACTATATCTCTCCGGAGCGGTTGCTTGGTAAGCCCGCCGACGGCAGGGTCGACATCTGGTCCGCGGGCGTCATTCTCTACCAACTGCTGACCGGACGCCTGCCCTTTCCCGGCGACGACCCCGCCACTCTGCACCGGGTCATCCGCGAACCGCATGAGCCGGTATCGAAGATTCGCTCGGATTATCCGCCAGCACTGGATCATTTGATCGACCGCGCGCTTGCCAAGGATCCCCTCGACCGCTACGAGACGGGGGAAGAGATGGCTGCGGATATCGAGGCGGTCAACGACGATCTCAAGCGCGAACACGTCGATGAGGCGCTGGGCAATGTAAAGCAACTGATCGAACGGGAACAGTGGACCAATGTCCGGCCGGTTCTGCTCGACTTGCAGCGCCTCAACCCTCAGAACACTGAAGTGAAGAAGTTGCTCCGTGAGGTGCAGGAGAAGATCTCGCGCCAGCAGAAGACGATGCAGTTGCAGCAACTGCTGGGAGAAGCCGAGGAGGCCGTTCTCTCGCAGCGCTATAAGGATGCGCTTGAGTTTTACAATCAGGCCGCGGCCATCGACAGGGGAAATACCGAGCTCACCCAGAAGATCGAACATGTTCGCGGATTGAAGGAGAAGGCCGAAAAGGTCGCTTCGCTGCTGGAACAATCGAGGGAAGCGCGCAGGCGCAGCGACTTCGCCGCGGCGGGCGAGCTGATCGAAAAGGCGCTTCAGCTCGATGAGCGCAATACGGATCTTCGCAATGAGCGCGCGAGGATCGTCCAGGAGTCGGAGCGCGCATCGAGGGAGCGCGCGCGCCGCGAGTACAGCGAGGCCGCGCGAGGCCAGCTTGCCGCAAGGCAGTACACAGAAGCGATCAAGAATCTGCGCTCGGCGCTTGAGATCGACCCTACCGACGGCGAGACACAGCAGCTCTACCAAAGCGCAATTGAGCGTCAGGAGGAACAGCGCCGGCGCAAGATCATCGAGCAGATCGTTGCCGAGATCTCGGAATGCATCACAGCCCAGGAATACGAGCGCGCTCGCACGCTGATCCAACGCACGCTGGAGCGCCTGCCTGGAGAGGCCGTGCTGTTGCGGTTAAAGGCCGAGGCGGAAACGAAGCAGCGCGAATCAGCGGCAAAGAAGGTGGTCGAGCAAACATCCTTGCGAGTGTACGATCTGCTTCCCACCGATCCTCAACAGGCTTTAGCCGTTGTTCGTGAGGCGCTCGAACAAATGCCAGGGGATCCCAGGCTGATTGTTCTTGAGGAGAAGGTTGCCGAACAAGTTCAAAAGGCGACCACCGGGGAGCGGAAGGCTCAGTTTCTGAAGCGGGCGCAGGAAGCCATCGATGCAAAACAGTTCGACCAGGCCGTGCAGATTCTGGAATCCGCGTCGATCGAGTATGCCGATGTTCCAGAGATTGGTTCACTACTGACGTATGCCAGGGAGCAGAAGCGGAGGATTGAAGTCAGTCAGGCTGTTGCAAATGCAACCCGAGAGGCTCAATCTCTAATCGGCGCCAGCAGCTTTGAAGCCGCCATCGCATTACTGCAGCGGGCTGCCGCAGAGACCGGGGATGCGTCGATCGAGCAACTATTGCGCCAGGCGACCGCGAGTCTTACCGAGTTGAACCGGCGCGTCGACGCGCTTGTGAGCCGCGCACAGGCCATGGGCGAGAGCAATATCGAACAGGCCCTGCAACTGTTGTCGAGCCAGCCAGAGCAGATTCAGCGGCATCCGCGCGTGCGGGAGGCGCGCGCCAAGCTGGACGCCGGCAACGAGCGCGAGCGGCAGATTGGCGAGGCGATCCGCGGTGCAGATGAAGCACTCACGAGCCGGGATCTGCGCAGCGGCCTCATTGGACTCGAAGCGGCACAGCGCACCTGTGGCGACTCCCCGCGCATTGCCACGGCCATCGCCGAATACAAGGCCGGGCGGGCAACAATTGCCAACGAACTGCTGACCACGGCGATCGAGTCGGCCACACAAGCGATCCAGCAGGGCGACCGGCCCCGCGCAGTCGAGACCCTCAACCGAGTTGCCGATGCCGCCGAGTTTGCCAACTCCGAATTGCAGTCCAGCCTGAAACGCGTGGCCAAAGAAGCAGGAACAGCGGTACCTAAACCGCAGGCCCCGGTCAAGGCCGCCGTTGAGCCGGCGAAAGCCAAGTCAAGTTCTTCTCATGCGCTTTTGATTGCGATCATCGTTCTACTCTTGCTTGGAGGCGCGGGATATTGGTACTGGTCCCATCGCCCCGCGCCAGCCCCGGTGCTGGGAGTGCTTGAACTCAACGCCACGCCCTATGCCGAAGTGGTGGGCGTCACGTCGGAGAAAGGAACCGCAATTGCACTGCCTGCCGGAGATCATTGGACTCCGATGCGCCTCGACCAGATTCCGGCGGGAAGATACAGTGTGAACTTCAAGGGCTCCGATGGTACCACCCAAAAGCAGCAGTGCGAGGTAACTCAGCCCGAGCAGGTTTGCAGCATCGAATTGAAGCCGATCGACGACCATGCTATCGACGAGATCATTGGAGGCGCCAAATGATTCTGAGACGAGCTGGTCGCATTGTTTGCCTTCTTATTGCCGGAGCGCTGCCGCTGGGAGTGAATGCTGAAGAGAAGCCGAAGCAAGAGTCGAAGGATCTGGCTGAAAAAGCGAAGAACGAAGGCAACGACCGCGCCCAGCAGGTGCGGGATTATTGCGCGGCAGCGCAGCTAGACCCAAAAGACAAGAAGCTCGGTGAAACCTGCAATAGTAATCGCTCGGGTCTGATGCAGGACGATACAGCCTGGCTGGCAAGCGCCATTGCGGCTTACAAGGGTCACGATCTGGACAGGGCGGAATCCCAGGCCAGGCTGGTTACGAGTTATGACCCCAAGCTATCAGGCCAGGCAGCGTTCTTGCTCAACAGAATCAAGAATGAGAAGCTTCAGATCCAGGTGCAGGCAGCCTGGACCAGAGGAGACTTCCAGGCCGTCAACACGCTGGCACAGAGCATTACCGACTCCGATATCCGCTCCGCTGCGAATCAATATGTCAACAACGTCGGTGTTTATAAGAGTTATATCGATCAGGCCCAGAAGATAGAAAGCAGCAATCCGCAAGAAGCCATCAGGCAATTGACCCTGGCAAAAAATCTGAACCCCAACGGGCCTAACGATCCCGCTGGTAAGATCGCGGATCTCGAAAAAGTCATGCAGGCAAAGAGCGCTCCGGCCGCTCCGGCTCCCAAGCCTGGGGCCGATTCGAGCGCGGAGATCGCCAAGAAGGTGAGCAGGGCGCTCGACGATGCGCGGAATCACGAGAAGCAGGGACAATTGCAAGATGCGCTGAACGCTTACGCATTGGTGCTGAAACTTCAGCCAGGCAATCAGGACGCCCAGAGCAATACTGCGAGAATCAACCAGTTGATTAAGAACGATCCAACGGCTGCCCGGAATGAACTGATAGCGGCAATCAGGTACTTCTACCATTCGCAATTCGACGATGCGCAGCGGGCGCTGATGACTTATCTTGAAGCCCCCCAGACGGCTACGAATCCAGGCGTGGCCGATTTTTACCTGGGAGCAACACTGATCGAAAGGTCGATGCTGCAGACTCCGCGAGGGCAGTGGCAGGGGCCCTCCCAGGACGCGTTGTCGGCATTCGAGGAGGCCCGAAAAGCCAATTACAGTCCCGTGCGATCTTATGTATCTCCCGCTTTGTTGAAGATCTGGGATTCGACCTCCCAGTAGCCTGTAATCGAGCCGGTAGTTTTCAAAAGAATGGATTGGCGCGAAGTTACTTGTAGCGCATTCAATCGATCGGCGTCTCCCAAAAAGGTCTTGCCTTCAAGGCGAGAGATCGATAAACGAGGGGCAGGCGGGAGTGCGCAGCCAGCTTGTCCGGGCCTCTGCCTTCGACAAGCTCCATCACCAACGCGAACTGATTCTGGAATTGTCTTGCCTCCCATTCGCACGGTCGCGGGTCAGGCGTAGATTTAGCTATTGGGCCGAGCGCCACAAGTGTACTCTATTTACGTTGGGAATAGCCGTGGATTCTTATCTGTGGCATCGACTGCGGGGAGGTATGTGGAAATGCCGAATCAGGTTTGCATGGGTGCAACGATGATGTGCAGTTTCGGAATGGCTCCCAGTTCGCTGGTTGTCCTGCCCACCAATAGAGTTTTCACCAGCGAAGTCCCCGACGCGAACATCATGGATCACATACCGATGACGAATATTATGCCGTTCGGGATGTGCATGTCGCCAGCCAACCCCGAGGTGGCGGCAGCGACCTCGGCGGCAATGGGCGTTCTCACTCCCATGCCGTGCATTCCGGCAACCTTCTCGCCGTGGGTACCTGGCGCGCCAAATGTGCTGTTGGGCAGTGCGCCGGCACTGGACAATGTCTCGACTCTTATGTGCAACTGGGGCGGAGTGATCACCTTCGTCATGCCGGGGGAAGTTACGGTCGAGATCCCGTAAAGGCCCACCCCGGCGGGTAATTTGCTGACCTTGTTGCCAACTCTCACAAACGGCATTCCCATCGCGTAGAGGATGGTTGGACAGTGTTCAAAATCGCACTTGAATTCGCCGCTGCAACAGACATCGGAAATGTGCGCTGCAACAATGAAGACAGCTTCGGCTACGATACCGATAACAATCTCTATGTGGTTTGCGACGGGATGGGCGGAATGGCCGCCGGCGAGGTGGCCAGCAGCATGGCGGTGCGCGCGCTGATCGAGAGCTTTGCGGCATCCACCGCTGCTGGCGCAGTCGCGCCTGTCGAGGAGCGTCTGCTGACGGCGCTCTGTGAGGCGAATCGCCAGGTGTATCAGGCAGGGCTGGAGGACCCGCGGCTTCATTCGATGGGCACGACGCTGGTCTGCGTTAGTTTTGAGGGAGACCGCTTTGTGGTGGGCAACGTGGGCGACAGCCGCGCATACCTTGTGCGAGGCGGCAAGTGCATTCAGATCTCCCAGGATCACTCTTTTCTTGAACAGCAGGTGCGATCGGGCGCCATGACGCCGGAGATGGCTCTTGCCTCAAATCTTCATTCGGTGATCACGCGCGCCATCGGCTCCGACAAACAGGTGCAGCCGGATCTCTTTGACGGAGCGGTTGAGCCGGGCGACGTACTGCTGCTGGCTTCGGATGGATTCACGCGCTACGCGACGCCGGAACTGATCTCCAGGATGGTGGCGGACGAAGGCGACACGCAGGCTGCGTGCGGGCACGTCATCCAGTATGCGAAAGACTCGGGCGGCGTAGATAACATTACCTGTCTGCTGATCCGAGTCACTTCGATCGAGAGGATGACAGCGGAGTCCTGCTGACTTGCTCCGCTGCGCACTATTTGACGACCTCGGAGGTGCAACTCAGGTCGGTGGCGCCTCCGGCCAGCAGGTCCGCACCGGGGCCGGAGATTTCGAAGACCACCGTGGAGCTTCCGCCCGCTCCCACCTTGTGTCCGGCAATGGTTGTCGAGGTATCGATCGGGTACTCGATCCGATAACCGTTCGCCGACTTTGAGATGCGCGTTCCCGTCCGCGCAAGTTGAAAGACCGCCCACGTTCCTTGATAAGAGAGCAACTCCCGCGAGTCGACTTCCAGCGAAGCCCGCTGCGCCGAAGCGCCATTCCAGGTGAAGCTTCCGGATTGGCCAGCGGAGACGCGCTGCCCGTCGACGACCCAGGTGGCCGAGCTGTAGCCGCTGCCGGGCAGCATGCGCAGGCTGAAGCTGAAAGATGCCGGTTTGCGCCCCGAGGGATAGAGTTCGGAGGAGAGATGGCCGGCGCGCGTGAGGAACTGCGTAAAGCGCGGATTGACACGTTGGGGCGAGGCGGGCGCCTGCGCATACTGCGATCCCTGCTGGACGACATAGGGTTTGAGCGTGGCCTCGTAGATCGCCCACAAAGTGCCGGAATCGGGTGTGAGGGCAGCGTCCACATCGGAGAGATTGGCGGGGGCCGGGGCTCCGGCGGCAAAGGGGAACTTTGTGTTGACCGGCCGCAGCGCGTCGCAGATTTTTGCTCCTCCGCCATTGGCGGCCGCGCCTGGGCTCGGAGCCAGGTGCATGACGCACTGGATCGGGGCCTGCATCAAGTCGAGGAATTTGCCGTCTGTGCGCAGCTTGGGATCGACGCCAAGCACCTTGAAGCCGTCCGCAGCCTGCTTGGCGGCGGTGCCGGCCGAGGCCGCCGCTTGCAGCACGGATGCGAAGGCTGCCGGGTCGGTTGAGGCCGAAGGATTCTGCGCCACCAGCGTCAACTGCTCTGAGATGCGAAGCAAGCTGTCGATGTAGTCCTTGTTGCCGGGGCCGAGGAAGCGGTCAGTGACATTGGGATCGACAAGGACGTGACTGGGCTGGAAGGCAGTATTGACGCGATCATCGGCGACGGCTGTGTTAGATGAGATGGTATAAATGAGCGCCAGCAGCGGCGAACTGGCCCCGCCAAGCTGCCCGAGCCGGTCCGGCGCTTCCTTGATGCTGCCGCAGCTGACAACACTGGCGCTGTTGAGAAAGGTCATCCATTCGTTGAGAAAATCGGTTGAGTATTGTGCCGAGATCTGACCTATCAGATCGGCCGAAGCTGTCGCCTCCGCACTCTGCGCGCCCAGAACCCAGGCCTCGCCCTGTACGTAGCGCTCCGGGTGGCGAATGGCGTCCTGCATGAATGCGTAGCCGCTCTTTGTGAACGCCCCCCGCACAACGTAGCGGTCGATGACGGCCTTGGCCGAGTCGGCGAACTGCTTGTTGAAGTCGATCGCCGGGTTCGATTTGTCAGCCTCGTTCAACATCCCCTGATAGATACGCGTGACGGCAAGGAAGTGCGAGAGATAGGCTCGCGCGCGCTCGACGATCATGGCGTCGGGACTGATCGAGTAGGGAGGCTTGCGCAGCAGTTCGGCTGCGTAGTACTCGAATTGCGTCCGCGCCAGCGCTTGTTCGTCGGCGCCCGGCTGGCGGTTTCCCATCCATGCGCGCATCAGTATCGGAACGAGAAAGGCCGCCTGGCTCTTCTCGGGATTGCCGGTTGTAATCAGGTAGGCTTTTAACGGGTTGTAGGCCGCGGCATAAAGGCCATAGTCGCTGCTTGCGCCGGGAGAGTCCGGCAGGCCGCGCAGCCCGTCCAGAATGTTTGCCTGGGCGGGATTCAGCAGCATGGGACGGAAACGGTCGAAATAAATCGTGCGGGCGCGATTGGCTAGATCGTCGCCACGGTAAAGGCCGAAACGGTAGCTCAGTGGCGCTCCGTCCTTCTGGTAACCGTCGAGTTCGGTGATCACCTGGCGCAGATCGTCGAGAGCCCGAAGGTCGCTGAGGCCGGGCGTTACGACGGCGCCTGCTCCCGCGGCGGGGATCGCTCTGGAGGCGTCGGCGATGCGCCTCTCGAGGGCGGCATTGTTGCTGTAGGAAACGATGAGCAGAAGTGAGTAAAGAGCGAAGAAAAACGCCAGACTGCCATAGAGAATGCGGCGGAAGAGGCGCGCCGGTGTGGTTTCTGTCGAGGCCGAGAAGGCCTGCTTGTCGCCGAGCACAATCTCTGGAAAGAATCGCGCCAGGAAGGTCCACTCGGGAACGCGCCGGGAAGTGACCACACCTGGAGCCGATTGGACCTCGGGAGCGATGGGCGTGCGGAAGACTTGCGTTGCGGCGGTATCGATGGGCGCGCTTGGGGCGGTAACCCCCGGCCGAACAACCTGTTCGACGACGCGGGCGCGAACGCCGGTAAAGTAGACGCCGCGGAGGTAGGGATTGGCATTCAAGTGGCCGGGCTTGCAGAGTTCGACGAGATATGCATTGAGATTCTTGCGCAGTTTGCCAAACTCGCGGGGAAACTCGTACACGCCGGCCGCTCCGGCGCTCTCCGATTCCCGGTTCAGCGCCTCGATGCGGAAAGAAGCCAGATTGAAGGTGAGCGCGTCAAGCAGGCGGGCGACGGTCTGTGCCGTCTGCTCCGAATAGGTACCAACCGGCGCGGCCGAACGCCGTAGGGTACCGCCGAGCGCCTGCTTTGCCTCTGCCTCGGAGAGATTGCGCACATATTCGGCAAAGCTTGGGACGCGGTCCAATTTGGTGACCAAAACGTAGACGGGAACGGAAGTCCCGAGTATTCGGCTAATCTCGCGCAGCAGAGAGCAGGTGGCCCGCGCGGAGTTCAGTGCCGTCTGGCCCCCATCGCCGGCCAGCAACTGCTCGGCGCTAGTGCAGACAATCACGGATCTGGGCGCCGCGCCGGTGCCAAAGGCCGCGCGATAGGCGCTCGGACGGGTGCGAACAATCAAATGCTGGAAAAGCCCTTTTGCGGCCTGGAGATTGGGGCCGATTTCGACCAGAGCCGCCACCCGCGCAAACCAGAGATTGAGCAGGCTTGTAGGCGTCTGCTCGGCGCCTGGCGCGGCGTTGCCGGCCAACAACTCAGGGTCGAGACCCGACTGCGCCACAACCGAAGTCTTGGCCGAACCTGCATCGCCGAGCACGTATACAAGCGGAAGCGCGTCGAGTGACTGCACGCGCTTCTGCGAGCCGCGCAGCCGCCGGTTGGCGTCGTCGATCATCACGCCAATCTCAGCCGCGCCTTCTCCTGGCGCCTCATTTTCGATTTCGGCCTGCTTGCGTGAACGGCGGTGAAGGATGAGAATCGCAGCCGCCACGCCAATGCCAATCAGCACCACCACGACGACAAAGGCAAGATAGGCGATTCCGTGCAGATGCAGCAATGCCGCCAAGCCAAACGCGATCAGGGCCGCCACCAATACGATCAGTGCGACAATCAGGTAAACGAGCAAGGCTCCCTCCATTAAAATCGAGTGAAATCAGCCAAGATGCGACGCGCCCGATCCTAGCAGGAGGGTGAAGAGCGCAAATGCGAAGATTGCGATTCCCAGGCAAACAAAGGCGGCGATGCCGAGCCAGCGGCCGATGGTGTCGCCCTTCTTCTTGCCAGGGGCTTCTACAGCAAGGGCGGGCGGCGGCAAAAAAACAAGAGTGCCACGGATTCGATCGATCTTTTGCCGTGACTGGCGAATGAGCGCCTGAATCTCAGCCGATGGCCGGGTTGCCCCCTGAGCAGCCGGCGAAAAGCTGGCTGATATCGGCGCCAAAGCGTACTTGCCACGAAAGCCGAGTTGCATCGACAGGCAGTAAATCTCGAGACAATCGGCGACCTCAGCCGAGTCCTGCCGCCCCAAAAGCGTGGCCAGATTCTCGAAGAAGACCTCGCCGGCGCGATTGTGGCCAAACATCTCCTCCTGCATGGGCCGTCGTGCCCAATCGGCCAATGACGGGCTTTGGAGGCGAAGGACGCTCTCGTCCAAAAGAGCCACCACCGCAAAAAAAGCCAATTGATTCGATTCGCTGGAATAGCCCAGAGTTTTGGCCTGTTCCATGGCGCTCTTCAAAGCGGCGCGGATGTTGGCTCGGAAGGCCTGACCATCGGGGACCGTCTGCCGATCCATTGTTGTCAGTCGCAAAATCGCCGTAAGTGCATTCTCATAACAGGAAGCCAGATTCTGGCTGGCTCGGAGCGTTTCTGCCATCGATCCCTCCGTACGCCGTGCAAGTCCGCAGCGCGTCTGGCTGGGACCGGCGAGATGAAAAGTTAACTCGGAGCGTATTTCACTAGAAGCATATCGCAAGAATGCGAGGAAACGGGCACTATGTTTTTGAATGGCTTGTTTGCTTCTGTCCGGACCTGCCGATTCCATTCCTGACAGCCTCAAAGAAAATCTACATGCCAAGAGCGGCGAAATCTGCGACAATGCGGTTCAAATACCAATCAGCCGCCAAATGGTTTGGACGATTGGGAGACTGCCATGAATAATGAAGACTCGAACGTCAAGTCCGGATCAAACCCCAATCCGCTCAATGCCACGGATATGTTTCTCCGGCCCATGGAGACAACACCTGTCGAAGCAAGGACTTCTGAGACTTCATCTCACCAGCCAAACTCCTCCGAGCGGATCGAGGCGTTTTCGCCTGCGCCGGCCGCTCCGGTTGCGCCTGCTCAGCCTGCGGCTGCCGCTCCTGCGCCCGGGAACTTCACGCAGTTCTTCCGGCAATTGACCGTTCCGGAACCTCCGCCTGGCCAGCCCGTCTCTCCCGCGCAACCCGGGGCGCCCGCGCCTGCGCCAGCCGTTTCAGCCGCACCGATTCCGTTTACTCAGCCCGCGGCTGCCGCTCCTGTGGCCGGGGAATTCACTCAGTTCTTCCGGCAACTGACGGTTCCTGGGGCTGCCCCAGCCCAGCCACCCGCGCAGCGCTCGCAACCGCCTGCTGAAAGACTGATCGCTTCCGATGCAAGCCCGCACCAGCCAGCCGAAGAGTTCACCGAGTTCTTTTCCACAAAGTTGGCCGATCGGTCGCCGGCTCCACCGGTTCCCGAGCAAGCCACTCCGGCTTCCCCAACGGCTTTTCACTCTCCAGGGCCGAAGGGCAGAGGTTTTTCTGCGCCCGGAGTCTCCGATTCGGCCTCAACAGACGGATCGTTCACAAGCTTCATGCGCACGCATTCGGCCCGGACGGAGCAGGGCCCCGCTACTCCACCCTTCGTTGCTCCGGCCCCGCCCACGACCATGGCAGCTACGCCTGCTGACTCCGAAGCCGCGAGCTTTTCCGCTTGGCAGCCGGCTGCGGCGCCTCCGGCTGAGAGTGTCACGCGCATGATCGAGGCGCTGTCGTCTTCCATGCCGGAGCCGTTACGCGCGCAGCCGGTACCCTATCGGTCCGAACCAGTAGCAACTCCCTCCCCCAACGCCGGCTTAACTCCTTTTCCGCATCAAGCCCCGGCCGGACCCCTCGAAACAGGCGGGATTACCCGTATGATCGAGGCGCTTTCCTCCGCGCCAGCGCCGGCCGCTCCGCCGCTGACGCAGCGTCCAGAGCCCATTGCGCCTCCACCGTCGCAGGGCCCAGGTGAGTTTACGCGGATCATTTCCGGTCTGGGAGCAGGAGGTTCGGCCGCTCCGCCACCACAGCCGCAACCCGCCTCACAGTCGCCGGCATTTCATCCCCGGATCCCGGCCGCTGCGCCAATGCCTTTGGCGGGATCGTTCGCCGCGCCGCCTATGCCGCAACCCCAGCCGCTCGCCGCGCCCATACCCGCCTATCAGCAGCCGGCATTCGTTCCACTGCCGGCTCCAGCCGTCGTGCCCCCGCAGATCCCGACCGCTCCAAGACCTGCAGCAGTTCCGATACAGAAGAAGAGCGGGATGGAGGCAATGATTCCCTTCCTGCTCGTCTTCATTGCCGTCTTGTTGATTGCCGTGCTGGTTCTGCTGGTTGTGATACTCAAAAAACACTAGAGCACCGTGACCGCATACTTTTGTACTTTCCCAGGTCCCAAACGCGGGACCTGGGGTAACCAACCTCATGGGCACGAATACGAAATCACGCGGTCGCAGTACTAGCTCAGCAGCTTCTGCTCTTTGAGGAAGCTGTCCGTTCGCTCGAAGTTGGGGACGAGGATTGTCCCTTGGGTGCGAATCCGTCCAGCGTAGCGTGTCGCTTCGTCTTCGTCGATTCTCAATTCGATCAGCATCGCGACCAGGTCGTCAAAGCTCTGTGCGGTGGCGGGTTGGGTCTGCAGACGCCCGGCAAAGGGGATGAATTCGACCGCATAATGAGGTTTTCTACCCTCGGAACTTGTGACGGCGGAGATGCGGAGATTTCCGATGAGTTTGGTCATTTGCTAAACCTCGAGCGTCTGAGCGCCTGTATCTGAATAAAGAATAATGCAGGGTGCTCCGATGCTCTCGAGTGCCGTTTCCCTCAAGAAAACCGCGCCCCGCAAGTCGTCCTATGCCCCTGCGCGATCCAGTATTACAGTTTATAGGCGGCCGCTCAGTTCGCTGCATCCGGATGTCTTTAACATACAACGATCCGATCGGACCGGAAAACGTAAAGCGACTCTAAAGAAGCGGAACGTGCGCGACTTGGTAGCTGGTTCTATGCCTCGACCAGGAAACCGCATTCGATGAATCTGCGCAGCATTCCCAGCGATTCGGAGCGGACCTTCTCCAGGGGCGCGTCGGACTTGCCGGCAATCGCCTGAATCGCCTCGCCCGCGGTACGTTTACCATCGAGCAGCCTGAAGAACTCCGCCACAAACGGCTCCAGGCCGAGTTGGAACGGCATCGCGCTTTCACGCCGCAGCCTAATCGACTCAACGTGCCAGCCGTCCTCGGCTGGCAGATAGATCCTGTCCAGCCGGGCATCGGCCCTAGGGCGAAGGCGCATGGCAAGAAGTTTCTCATCCTCCGCGCAGTCTTCCAGCAGGTCGTGTGCGGCGAAGCCATCCAGGATGGCTTCGCCAACGTCGCGACTGTCCGCCGCCGGCATCTCCTCGATGCGCAAGCGGCCCCCGCCACTTCGCCGGCGCATTATGATGAACCCATTGTGAATTGCGGCGAGCCTGCGCTGCCGGTAATACTGCATGAACTCGCTGAATCTCTCTGCATCTTGCGATTTGTCGGGCACAGTCTGGAGCATGTAGTTCTCCGCGTAGATATCGGGTACCTGCTTACTGGAATGGAGGACCCACATATCGCACCCGGTTCCTTCCATCCATTCGGCGATGCGCTCTTCCCAAGGCTGACCTTCGATTTCAGCCCACTCGCAGAGCATCTCAAAATAGCCGCCCTCGTTCAGATGCGCAGGTGCTTCTTTGACGAGCCGGCGGCAAAGGCCATCGAGTTCGAGGGGGTTCTGGCAGAAGAAAAAGTCGTTTCGCGGGGTGATGAAGAAGGGCGGATTGGCTAGGATCAGGTCGAAGGTACGGCCGCTGACAGGTTCGAAACAATCGCCCAGCACAGTCTCCATGTTGGCGACTCCGTTGAGAG
>Ga0181526_10000095_pt1 | contig 88227 bp, 74 predicted proteins | sample PEATcosm2014_Bin_35_FD_119750 | JGI IMG/M metagenome (GOLD analysis project Ga0181526, IMG submission 119750) | Peatland microbial communities from MTU Mesocosm Facility, Houghton, MI, USA - PEATcosm2014_Bin06_30_metaG | ecosystem: Environmental > Terrestrial > Soil > Wetlands > Peat | place... | reverse complement strand
TCGAAACGAGTTCTCCCTTGAGAGCCGTGGTAGACCACCACGTTGATAGGCCGGGTGTGTAAGCGCGGTGACGCGTTCAGCTTACCGGTACTAATCGCTCGAATGGCTTGATCGTTCTCATTTTCAGTGCCCATCGCTCGACACGTTCGAGCATGGCGAGAAATAACAAGACAGCTTGCTTCATTGTTCCGTTTTTCGCCGACCTGGTGGTCATAGCGGGGAGCCTATACCCGATCCCATCCCGAACTCGGCCGTCAAATTCCCCTGCGCCGATGGTACTAAGTCTCAAGGCTTGGAAGAGTAGGTCGCCGCCAGGTCTGCCAAGAACGGAACATTCTCATCATGATCGGAAAATTCTAACAACGAAGAAGCAGACAAAAGCCCCGCGGTTTTCCGCGGGGCTTTTTTTGTCATTCGCGGCCGTCCCTCCAGCTCGTCAGGTCCGCCCTTGTGGCGGGCATCCCGTCTTAATTGGCGCGCCGCCTCAAGGGGTGGATGGCCGAACGCCGTGTATGGCCCGGAGATGACGACGGGTCGACCCCATCAGCGCCGATGTTATTAAGCCCAGGGGGCTTGGAAGAGTTAGATCATCCGACTGACCGCATTAGACGGCGGCCGAACTCGATTGTGGGCGACGGACTTCACTGAATCGCCAGCGCGACACGTCACCCTTTGCTTCAAGCTGATCCTCATTAACGAGAGCGCGGATGCGTTCCGCGATCGCGTCGAAATTCGTGCCGTCACCTGCGCGATCTGAGACCAGAGCGATGATCCTGGCGACCTTTTGCCATCGCTCGCTTGCAGACGACAGAATCAGAGAGTCCAACACATTATTCATGGTGGGTGACCTTGCCTTCGGCTGATCCAATCACGGTCGTGGCCATGTCAAATCCCCGTGCTGTTTCCGCCACAGTCCTCGGAGACCTGCCCCATGATGCACTCGGACAGCGTCCTTCCCATTCCGCGATAGTCGCCCCTACCCAGCTGATTGCTTGCCCTCAATCTCAAGCAGAAGCTAGTCGCCTCGGCCCACTCCCGCTCGCATTCCGGTCGATCGGGGTAGGGATTTCTCGGCAGATCGCGGGGATTGATATTGGGGATGACCGGCGGGGGCTACCCGAGACACAGTGCTCGGCCCGCCGCTTTGCCGGATCTACGAAAGCTCGGCCGTTGCGCCCTTGCGGCCGAACGCGCCGCCGCCGTCGCTCGCCATCATCGTCCGCCGCTGCGCGGGCTCGGCTGGCCGAACCCGTTCTTCGACGCTCGCACCAAGGCTCCACTGTCGGCGCCGCGCGTTCTCACGCCAAGCGAACGTGCCGCGCTTTGAACGCAGCGCGCCTACACCAGATGATAATCCCCGCCGACGTCGAGCGGGCGGCCGAGGTGCTGCTCGGCGGCGCTGAAGGAATCCATGAATTCGCGCAGTTCGACGATCTTGCCCCCGCGAAATTTCAGGAAATGCGCGAGCGAGAGCTGGATCGAGCGGCCGGTCTGGCGATTGATGACGCGGATGAACAGCATCACGGCGGCTTCGTCCGCTTCGAGCACCTTCGACACCGGCTCGTAAGTGACGAATTCCAATTCTTCATGCATCTCTTTGAGGGCTTCGGCGATCGCGGCTTTGCCACGGCGATGGCCGAGGAAGGGAAACAGATGCGCCGGCGTGTGGCTGATGTACTCCGCCTTGTCGTCAAAAGCATTCAGGACAAAATCGAGCTGGCCGCGTTTGAAGGCGGCGTAAAGCGTATCGAGTTGCTCACGGAGGGCTTGGGTCATTGTCTGCTCATCATTGAAGGAACAAATGGGAATCGCGGCGTCGGCCCGACGGACGAGCCCGTCGTGGCCCCGAAGGCGCCCACGACCGCAATCACGACCTCGCTCCGAGGTGAAACGGCGGCGAAATGCAACATCCGGAGCCACCCGCGGAATTATCCCGCCGGGCCGCCGCCGCTCCGATGCTGGCGCGACCTAAAATTGAATTCAGGCGAAATCATGCCCGGAATCCGACGTGCCCGTGGCGGTTTTTCCGTTTGTGCCTGACGCGGCGACGGCTAAGACAGTCCGATGCCCCCTGCTTCCGATCCGCGCCTCTATCGCCCGCATGTCGCCCGTAACCGCGAGCCGATCCTTGCGGTGTTGCGGCGCGTCCTGCCGGCTCAGGGCCTGGTGCTGGAAGTCGCGAGCGGCAGCGGCGAGCATGTGGTGTATTTCGCGGAGCAGCTACCGGCACTGGAATGGCAGCCCACCGATCCGGATGCGGCAGCGCTTGCCAGCATCGCCGCGCATGGCGCGGGCGTCCCCAATCTGCTGGCGCCGCTTCGTCTCGATGTCACGGCGGAGCACTGGCCGGTCGCGCGCGCCGAGGCCATCGTCTGCAACAATATGATCCATATCGCGCCCTGGGCGGCGGCCGTCGGCCTCTTCGCCGGCGCCGGGCGGGTGCTGAGCCAGGCCGGCTTTGTGTATCTCTATGGGCCATACCGGATCGATGGCCGCCACACCGCGCCGAGCAACGAAGCATTCGACGCGAGCCTCCGTGCGCAAAACCCGCTCTGGGGCGTGCGCGATCTTGCCGATGTCACGGCTCTGGCCGCGCGCCGCGGGTTCGTGCCGGCCGAGACCGTCGCCATGCCGGCGAATAATCTGAGCGTGATATTCCGGCGCGCCGGATAATGCAGCGCGCAATTGCGAAGGCGGTTTTCGCGATTATAGCGCCAGCTTGACTCGTCCGCTCGCGGCAGGGGACCATGCGGGCGGGGTAAATGCAGGGAGACGAGCGCATGTGGGCAGTGGCGACGGCGCGTATCGGCGGCAAGGCAACGCCATGTCTGCACCTGCGCGGCCGGCTGTATCCGTTTCCGTCGCTCGCCACCGGCCTGCCGGAAAGCGCCCTTGGCCTGTTCGCCGATTGGGCGGCCGCCGCCGCGCGGTTCGATCGCATCGTCGGCGAAATCGAACTCGGCAAGCGGCGGCCGATGTGGGTGAACGAAGTCGGCGCCGAGCTCCTGGCGCCCTTGCACTATCCCGGCAAAATCCTTTGCGCCGGCGCCAATTATTACGACCACATGGCCGAGATGGGCTTCCCCGACGTCAAAAAGGAAACCCAGCGGCTGTTCTTTTTTCTCAAGGCCCCGCACAACGCCGTGGTCGGCCCCGGCGACACCGTCGTGATGCCGCGCGGCACCAAAAAATACGATTGGGAGATCGAGCTCGCCGCCGTGATCGGCAGAACCGCGCGTTATGTCGCGCCGCACGAAGCGCTCGCGCACGTCGCCGGCTACACCGTCGCGATCGACATGTCGGCGCGCGACTTCAATCAGGCGCCCGATCAATTCTACAAATTCGATTGGGTCGCGGGTAAAGCTACCGATACCGGCTGTCCGCTCGGGCCCTGGATCGTGCCGGCCGCCGCGATTGCCGATCCGCAAAATGTCGCGCTGAAACTTTCGGTCAACGGCGAGGTCAAGCAGGACAGCAATACCGACAAGATGATCTATTCGGTCGCCGAGCAGATCGCACGCGCCTCGGAGATCATGACGCTCGACCCCGGCGACGTTATCTTGACCGGCACGCCGGCCGGCGTCGGCGTGCCTAAAAGCACGTTCCTCAAACTGGGCGACCGCATCGATGCCGAGATCGCCGGCATCGGCACGCTCTCGGTCACGATCGCCAGGCAAGCCTGAGAACATTCCCGTCTATCGACGAGTGCAGTGGAGAAAGTCATGACGACACGCCGACAATTCGTGACCGGGGCAATGGCCGGAACATTCCTCGGTTCATCGCTCGGCACGGCCGGCCGCGCCATGGCCCAGTCGGGCATCCAGATCCGCATTTCGACCGCGGCGCCGCCGTCCGATTTTCTCAACAAGGCGCTCGATCAGCTCAAGGCCGACGTCGACGCGGCCGGTGTCGGTCTCGATGTCAGCGTGCATCCGGCCTCGACGCTGTTCAAGCAAGGCACCGAAGTGCCGGCGATCCAGCGCGGCAATCTCGAAATGAGCACCATGAACACCTTCGAGGTGGCGCAGCAGATTCCGGAACTGGGCTATTTCGATCGCGGCTATCTGATGCGCGATTACGACCATCTGCGGCGGGTATTCGACGGGCCGATCGGCGAGGATTACCGCAAGACCGTATCGGCGAAAATGGGCATCAATATTCTGGCCACCCATTATCTCGGCACCCGCCAGGTCAATCTGCGGCAGAAGCGCGCCGTAAAGACGCCTGCCGATCTCGCCGGCGTCAAAATGCGCATGGCGGCCGGCCCGGAATGGCTGCTGCTGGGCCGCGCGCTCGGCGTCACCGCCGTGCCGCTCGGCATGCCGGAGGTTTATCTCGCCTTGAAGACCGGCACGATGGACGGCCAGGAAAATCCGCTGTCGATCCTCAACGCGGCGAAATTCTACGAAGTCACCGAGCAAGTGGTGTTGACCGCGCATATGGTTCAGCCGGTGTTCTTCGCGCTGGCGCAGCCGGTGTGGGACAAGCTTGACGCGGCGCAGAAAAAGGCGCTTGGCGATGCGGCGTTGAAGACGGCGAAATCCGGCAGCGAAGCCCGGTTTGCCGACGAGGCGGCGATCGTTACTGCGCTGAAGGCCCGTGGGCTGTCGGTGGATGCCGTCGATCTGGCGTCGTTCCGCGACCAGGCGGATCGCGTCTATGGCGAGTCGGACCTCGCCAAGGCCTGGGATGCCGCCGGATTGCAGCGCGTGCTCAAGGCCTGACGCCCGCGATGCCCGAGACGCCCGACCGGCCTGCCGCAACCGTGCTTTCGCGGCTCCGGCAGGGCGCCGACTGGACGGCATGCGCGATGTTCGCTGCCGTGTTTCTGATTTTCAATTACAAGATCTTCACCCGCTATTTCGAGCACGACGAGGCGGTCTGGGCCGACGAAGTGCTGGTCATCCTGTTCGTCTGGATCGTGTTCTGGGCCAACGCTTTTTTGCTGCGTGACAAGGAGCAGATCAGCTTCGATCTGGTCTATCGGCTGCTGCCGCCGGCGGCAAAGCGCGTGGTTGCGGTGGCGCGCGCCGTTCTGATCGGCGGCGTCTTCACTGTCGCGCTGCCGGGATCGCTCGGTTACATAAGGTTTCTATGGCGCGAGCACACGCCGGTGCTGAACCTGCCGCTCGATCTCGTTTATTCGTGCTTCGGCCTGTTTCTCGTCGCCGTCATCCTGCGCGCCGCGATCACCGCGGTGAGGCTGTTCGGGGCGCGCTGGCGCGAGGAAATCTAACTACGAGACGTCTAAGGCACGATCCGGAAAAGTGGAAACCGGTTTTCCGAAAGGATCATGCGCAAACAAAATGCTAGAGCCCGGTTCTGATTCAATCAGAACCGATTAGGCTCTAAGAGCGGGGATGGCGGTGTCGTACGGCTTGTGGGTTCTCCTTGGCGTCTTCACGCTCGCCGCCGTGCTCGGCGCGCCGCTCGGGCTATCGATGCTGGCCGCCGGTTTCGTCTATCTGATGTCCACCCATCAGGATGTAGGCCTCGTTGTCGATCAGACCATGAACGGGCTCTACAACAGCTACCTTCTGATCGCGGTGCCGATGTTCATCTTCGTCGCCAATATCATGAATGCGAGCGGCGTGATCGAGCGGCTATTGGGGTTCGGCTCGGCGATGGTCGGCCATCTGCCGGGCGGCCTCGCCCAGGTCAATGTCGTGACCAATCTGGTGTTCTCCGGCATGAGCGGCAGCGCGGTCGCCGACGCCTCGGGTCCGGGCCTTATCGTCGCGCGCATGATGGCGAAGAACGGCCGCTACCCGCGCGGCTTCGCGGCCGCGACCTCGGTGGTGTCGGCGACACTCGGGCCGCTGATGCCGACCTCGATCCCGATGATCTTCTACGCACTGATCGCCAATGCCTCGGTGGGCGCGATGTTCATCGGCGGGCTTATTCCGGCGGGCTTGATGGCGGCCTCGATGATGACCGTCATCGCCATCGTGGCGCGCCGCCGCGGCTTTCCCCGCGAGCCGCGCACCAGTTGGGCGGCGACGCCCGCGATTTTCGGCCGCGCGGTTCCCGCGCTCGCGCTTCCCGGAATCCTGCTCGGCCTGATCTATTCCGGCATCACCACGCCGACCGAAGCCGCCGCGATCGCCGCGACCTATGCGCTTGTGCTCGCACTCGTGGTCTATCGCAGCTTGCGGCTGTCGCAATTGCGCATCGTGATCTCCGACACGGTGCGGACCACCGCCATGATCGCGCTGATCATGTCGGGCGCCTTTGTGTTCAACTACGCGGTGGCGAACGAGGGCGTGCCGCAGCTCATTCAAGGCACCTTCATCCGCTGGAACCTGCCGCCGACCGCATTCCTGCTCTGCGTCGACGTGCTGATGCTGCTGCTTGCCGTGGCGCTCGACGAGGTCACGATCCTGCTGGTGATCGTGCCGCTCCTTGTGCCGATCGCGCAAAATCTCGGCATCGATCTCATCCACTTCGGCATCGTGGTCGTGGTCAATATGATGATCGGCCTGACGCTGCCGCCGCACGGCTTATTGTTATTCGTCATGGCCGGGCTGACCGGGACGCCGCTCGACGAAATCTTCCGCGAGGTGCCGCCCTTCGTCGTCGCCATGCTGGCGATCGTGCTGCTGGTGACGTTCTTTCCGGAGCTTGCGCTGTGGCTGCCCAGGACGGCGGGGCTTATTCGGCCTTAGCTGGAAACGCGTGACCGGACCGGTGCGTCGCCCTCACCAATAGCAGCGAGGCCCGCCGTGACGCGGCGAGCCTCGCAAAATTAGAGAAACGGCTTCGAAGCGGCGCTACTTCGGCATCGCGACGACGAGCGGGTAGCAGGTCGAAGTCGGGGCGCCGCTGAAGTCGTAGCAAGAGACGCACTTGCAGCCCATGGCGCCGGTGCAGGTCGCCAGCGTCTTGTGCTTCAAGACGATGCGGGCATGATTGTTGACGGACACGCCGACGGCGCAGTCCAGCCCATAGGCATTGGCGGCGGTGAAAGCAAAACCGGAGATCGCGAGAGCGAGACCCAGCGAAAATCCAAAACGGCGCATCAGTTCCTCCTCCTCTTCAGAATCCCTAGGTTTAGCCCCCTGGGGAACGAGTCCAGTGTCACACAAGCGAATTGGCAGCGCAAGTTGCGCGACCTTCTGAAGCTACTTCGTCGCAACAACGCCGCATGAGGTTCGATGAAATCGGGGGTTTTGTCTCGCCGCGCGACAAAATGCCGAATTCAAGGGCCGCAATCCCGCGGCGGCGCGACGGCGCCATTACCCCGCCAGTTTGGCCAGCGCATGCTGCCGGAATTTCGGCATCACGTCCTGCGCCAAAAGTCGCATCGAATCGCGCTCCCAGGCGGCGTTCGGGCCGCTCCAGTCGAGGCCGGTCATCAGCAGCGTGCCAAAGGGACCGGCCGCGTCGCGGAAGGCGATCAGCTTGTCGAGGATGGTTTTGGGCGAGCCGTAGATCGCGCTGCCTTCGGTGATGGCGTCGGCGGTGGTTTCTTCGTCGGTCATGTCGGGGCGCGGCTTCAGCGCCGAGAGCAGGCCGACCCGGGACAGCACCTCGCGCATATAGCTGTAGAAATAGCGGTTCGACCCGTGCGGGCTGAACACCCGGTCGCGCGCCTCGGCCTCGCTCGGCGCCACCATGAGGTTGCGGGCGACGCGCCAATTGTCGCCGCGCGCGGGCTTACCTGCCGCCGCGCAGGCCTCGCTGTAGCTTTGCCAATGCGAGGCAAGCGCCGCGCTCGGTACGTTATTGGCTGAGATGATGCCCCATCCGCGCTCGGCGGCGACGCGGGCGGTCGGCGAATTGCGGCTCGCCACCGACATTGAAATCGGCGGGCCGGATTCATGATACGGCTTCGGCATAAAGCCGATGCCGAGCTCCGGAATGATCGCGTGTTTCAGCCGCACCGTCCAGAACTCGCCTTCGATGTCGTAGGGCGGATCCTGCGACCAGATGCGCTGGATCATGCCGATCGATTCCATCGCCTTGCGCTCGCGGATCTTGCGGTCGCCATTGTCGAACAGCTCGAAATCGGAAAACAGCCCGCCGACGCCGATGCCGAGCATGAAGCGGCCGCGGCTCATATGATCGAACTGCGCGACCTCGGCCGCGACCTTCACCGGATGATGGTTGGGCAGGCAGATCACCGCGGTGCCGAAAGTTAGATTCTTGGTGCGCGGCAGAAGCCCCGCCATGAACATCAGCGGCGAGGGGATGGGCTCGGTGGTCGCCGAGAAATGTTCGCCGAGCCACAATTCGTCGAAACCCAGCGCATCGGCGTAGAGCGACTTCTCCTCGTCCTCGGCCAGCGCGTCGGCAAAGCACCGCGCCGGCGGATGCACCGGCATCATGAAAATCCCAAGCCGCATCGGCGTTTCTCCGTTGTTCCCGGGAAGTTACGATCCCGACCGCGCCTTGACAACGCAGCCGCCGCGGCGCGAATGAGGCCGAAGAAACGCCCGCAGGAGGAAGCGCTTTATGGCCACCAATCGCGTCTATCGCCTAGCCGTCATTCCGGGCGACGGCATCGGCAAGGAGACCGTGCCGGAGGGCGTGCGGGTCTTGGAGGCCGCGGCCAAGAAATTCGGCTTCGAATTGCGCAACGACGATTTCGACTTCGCCTCCTACGACTATTACGAAAAGCATCAGCGCATGATGCCACCGGACTGGAAGGAGAAGATCGGCGGCCACGACGCCATCTTCTTCGGCGCAGTCGGCTGGCCGGCCAAAATCCCCGATCACATTTCGCTGTGGGGCTCGTTGATCTTGTTCCGGCGCGAGTTCGACCAATACGTCAATCTGCGCCCGGTGCGGCTGATGCCGGGCGTGCCGTCGCCGCTTGCCAATCGCAAGCCCGGCGATATCGATTTCTGGGTGGTGCGCGAGAACACCGAAGGCGAATATTCGGCGATCGGCGGCAAGATGTTCGCCGGCACCGAGCGCGAGGTCGTGGTGCAGGAGACCGTGATGTCGCGGATCGGCGTCGACCGGGTGCTGAAATTCGCCTTCGAGCTGGCGCGGAAAACGCCGAAAAGGCATCTTACTTCGGCGACCAAATCGAACGGCATCGCGATCACGATGCCGTATTGGGACGAGCGCGTAGAAGCGATGGCCCAAAATTATCCGGACGTGAAGTGGGACAAGTATCACATCGACATTCTGTCGGCGCTGTTCGTGCTGAAGCCCGACAAGTTCAACGTCGTGGTGGCGTCGAACCTGTTCGGCGATATTCTGTCCGATCTCGGTCCGGCCTGCACCGGCACTATCGGCATCGCGCCGTCCGGTAACATCAATCCCGAGCGCAAATTCCCCTCGGTATTCGAGCCGGTGCACGGCTCGGCGCCCGATATCGCGGGCCAGGGCATCGCCAATCCGATCGGACAAATCTGGTCGGGCGCCATGATGCTCGAACATCTCGGCGAGAGCGAAGCCGCCGCCGCAATCGTCAAAGCGATCGAGCGCGTGCTTTCGGAGCGGAAGCTGCGCACCCGCGATCTCGGCGGCCCGGCCGATACCGTCGAGTGCGGCAAGGCGGTCGCTGCGGCGCTGTGATCACGCCGCGAGGCTGTCGGGATCGCGCGTCGGGACGAGATCGCACAGTTGCGGCGCGACGTGTTCCATGAACAGCCGCATCGAGCGGAACACTTTTTCGCGCGTCGCCCATTTCTTGCCGGCGACGATCAACAGCGTGCCGAAGCCGCCGCAGGCCTCGTAGAAGTCGCGCAATTCGCGCGCGACACTGTCGGGATCGCCGAGGTGGTACATTCCGGCATCGACGAGCTCGTCGAATGTTACTGTGTCGTTGCTCTTGAGCTTCAGCCCGTAATTCGAGGTGACGACCCGGAGCAGGCCGCGCTTGATCTGATAACCGAGCTCATGATTGACGTCGTCGCGCAGGTCGTCCATCGCCTCGCGTCTGCTATCGGCGAGATAAACGTAGCGGGCCGCGGTGACGCCGTTCAGCGGCGTCGGGCGGCCGGCGGATTTGGCGGCGCGCGCATAGAGATCGGCCTTCTTGCGGATCGATGCGGCAGGTTCGAGTTGCGCGGTCAGCAGCGTATAGCCGCGCGCGCCGGAGAGCTCGATCATGGCCGGCGTATCGGTCGCGGTCGCCATCGGCATGTGCGGCAGCACCGAAGGCCGCGGCGTCACCACGATGCCCTTGCCGCGCCAATGCTTGCCGTCCCAGTCGAACGGCTCCTTGGCGGTCCAGCATTTCAGGATCAGGTCGAGCGACTCGCGCAGGCGTTCGTGACGGTCGGCAAAGGACAATCCGCGCTCATCGGCGAATTGCGGGCTCGGGAAGCCCGACCCGAAGCCGAAGATAAAGCGGCCGCCGCCGACCATGTGATCGGTCACCGCGGCCTGGGTCGCGACATCGACCGGATGATGCAGGTGAATGAGCTTCACGGCCGAGCCCATGCGGATGCGTTGGGTCCGCGCCGCCGCCTTGCACATCAGCAGTTCCGGCACCGGCAGCGTGTCGACCTTGTCGATATAGACCGGCTCGCCGTGATGCTCGCTGATGAAAACGTCTCGGAAACCGAGCGCGTCGGCATGCACGATTTCGGCGATGTCTTCTTCGTAGGTCTGGGCTGCGGTGGTGTGGGGACGAAAGCCGTTCGAGAAAAGTCCGAATTCCATTGCAATTCCTTGGCAATTCCCTGATGCGATGCGGCCACGGTACGATCCCTGCCGCCGCTTGACAACGCATCGGCGGCTGCGCGTATGACAGGCAAGCGAGGCGACGGACGCCGGCGGAAATTGGGGAGCGAGCCCACAATGGCCTTCAGGGACATGCGGCAGTGGATGGCGCATCTCGACCAGCATGGCGAGCTGCGGCGGATCGCGGCCGAGGTGGACTGGGACCGCGAGATCGGCGCCATCGCGCGGCGGGTGCTCGAGAAGAAGGGGCCGGCGCTCCTCTTCGAGAACATCAAGGGCTATGCGGGCGGCCGCTGCACCAAATTGTTCGTGAGCGGGCTCGGCTCGCGGTCGCGGCTGGCGCTGGCGCTCGGCTTGCCGCCCGACATCGCCAATCGCGACATCGTCCAATATGTGATGAAGAAAAACCGCGAGACGCTGCCGCCGGTGATGGTCGAGACCGGGCCGGTGAAGGAAGTCATCGTGCGCGGCGACGCCATCGACCAGACCGAATTCCCGGTGCCGAAATGGCATTACCTCGAAGGCGGCCGCTACATCCACACCTTCTCCGCCATCGTCACCAAGGATCCGGAGACGGGCGTGAGCAATGTCGGCCTCTATCGCGGCATGATCGGGCAGAAGAACACCGCGCCGTTCCTCTTGATCAAAGGCGGCCAGCATTGGGGCGCGCATTTCGCCAAATGGAGCGCCCGCGGCAAGCCGATGCCGGTCGCCTGTGTGATCGGCTGGGATCCGATCATGCCGTTTTTGTCGGGCTCGCCGCTGCCGGCGGGCGTCTGCGAGTGGGACGTGATGGGCGCCTATCGGGGCGACCCGGTCGAACTGGTGCGTTGCGAGACCGTCGATCTCGAAGTGCCGGCCGCGGCCGAAATCGTCATCGAGGGGACGATCAGCGACGATCCGGCGAGTTACGAGAAGGAAGGGCCGTTCGGCGAGTTCACCGGCTACGTGTCGGACCTGCCGACGCCGCGTCCGACCATGAAGCTCTCCTGCATCACGCATCGCCGCGATCCGATCTTGAGCGGCTCGCTGGAAGGCACCCTGCCGGGCTCCTATAGCGAGAACAGCGTGATGTCGTCGGTGCAGCGCGCCGCCATCGCCTGGAATATTCTGAACGGCGCCGGCATCCCCGGCATTCTCGACGTCTATGCGCCGCCGATCACCAACGGCGTCAACATCCGCATCCAGATCAAAAAACATTATCAGGGCCAGCCCAAGCAGATCGCCGCCGCGCTATGGGGCAACAGCGCCGCGCAATATCGCTACAAGCACGTCACCGTGGTCGAGGACGACATCGATCCCGCCGTCGACGAGCAGGTCGAGTGGGCGCTGGCGCATCGCGTCAATGCCGGCGAAGGCGGCATCGTGATTTTTCCTGGCATTTTCGGCTCGCCGATCGATCCGTCGACGCCGATGGAAGACCGCGACGTGGCGCAGCTCGGCACCGGGCTGTGGAACCGGATGCTGATCGACGCCACCCGCTCGTGGAAAAATCCGCGCCGGCCGGAATGGGGCAATGAGCGCTTCCCGCCCACGGTGCGGCCGGCCGCCGAAGACGAGGCCCGCGTCAAGGCGCGCTGGGCGGAATATGGACTGGACGATCTGTGACGGCGACTGACTGTAGAGCGTTCGACCGCAGCTTCTTCTCGCGTCCGCTTGCGCCCTGAAAACCGCCGCGGCTATCGGACATCGCAAGTTGGTTGCAAGTTCATGCCTGAAGGGTGATTTCGCAAACGAGCCCTTCTGGGCGCCAATCGAAATGAGAGCTGCCCTTTAACTGTCCGACTAGTTGCGCGATGACACGACTGCCAAAGCCTTGACGCGCAGGCATCTGCACTGCCGGACCACCCGTCTCCGTCCAGCGAACGACCAGCTGACCGTCCGCTTTATGCAGCCATCTCAGGTCGATGTTTCCATTGGTCCCAGACAGCGACCCGTACTTGACGGCATTGGTCGCCAGCTCGTGCAAGGCTACAGCCATGACCTGGGCGGTATTCGGCTCCAGCAGGACTGGCGGGCCGTCTATCCGCACTCGCCTTTCATCTTTCTGAGAATAGGGTGCAAGCTCCTGTTTCGCGATGGTTGATAACTCGGCGCCTATCCACCGTGTTTCAACAAAAAGCGAGTGAACGTTCGCAAGTGCGACAATGCGTCCCTCAATTGCCTGTTTTAGACCCTCGGGCGTGTCAGATTGAGAAAGATTTACAGTTGCCTGTACGGTCGCGAGTAGGTTCTTACTTCGGTGCTCTGCTTCACGGGCCAAGGTGGCGATCTGCTCCTGAGACCGTTTCTGCTCGGTAATGTCCCGCGCGATCTTCGATGCTCCGACAATTTTGCCTTCGGTATTTTTGACGGGAGAAACGGTCAATGAAATAATGATCAAGCTGCCATTCTTGCGCCGCCGAACCGTCTCAAAATGGTCGATGCGCTCTCCTCGTCTGATGCGCGTCAGAATCTCGCGCTCTTCGGCCTGCCGATCTTCCGGAATTACAATTGTGATGGGCTGACCAATCGCTTCTTTCCCAGTGTAGCCAAAGATGCGCTCGGCGCCCGCATTCCAGCTGGTGATTATGCCATCGACGTTCTTGCTCACAATTGCATCATCACTTGAAGCAATGATGGAGGCCAACCAACGCAGCCGCAGTTCATTCTCGCGAAGTACAGATTCGATCCGTTTGCGCTCGGTGACGTCGCGATTGACCTCAAGCACGGTTTCATTATCCAGCAATTGCATCCGGCTATCTACGATGACTTCACGGCCATCCTTGCAGATATGGCACAGCTCGCCGGACCAGTAGCTCTCATTCCAAAGCCGTGAACGCAGCTCGGCAAATTCGATCGGAAACTTGGTTTGCAACAGAGTGTGGCTTTTACGCCCAACTGCCTCGTCCGGTGCAATCCCGTAAAGCTGTTCGGCCCCTTTATTCCAGAGCTCGATAGGCCCATCCAGATTCCACGTGAACATCGGCTCGTAGGACAGCGCGAGCAGATCAGCCAAACGCTCGACGGATTGACGTTCCATTCGCAATCGGACTTTGTGTTGCAAGGCGCGTATAGGCCCGTTCGGAACTCGGCCGATCAAAACATAGTGCGGGCTATATTCAAAGACCCGGATAGGCCGCTCGGAGCTGATGTCCGCATCTTCGGGTTATCTACCGCCGCGCCGCTTCACCGGACGCGCGACCGCTATGCCCCGAAATCCGTCATGCCCGCGTTCGCGAAAGCCGCATCGGGTTCCCTCGATCTTCGGTAGGCCGGCCTTGGTAATAATATCGCGGTAGTTTGCGATCGCGGCGGCGATGAATTTCCGGGACCGATCTGGCGGCGGATAGCGTGGCTCGGGGCCCTGCGGCCGGGCCGCGCGCTTACTGCCCCCAAAGTTGCCGTGACGCCCGCGCCGCGCCTTCGACCAAAGCCGCAAGCTTCAAGAACGAAATCTCCGGGTCAAGCTTGCCGAAACCCGCCGAGGTGCCGAAGCCGCAATCGGTCGAGGCGAGGACGCGCTCGCGGCCGACCAGATTGGCGAAGCGGAAAATGCGCTCGGCGACGAGGTCGGGATGCTCGACATAATTGGTCGAGGTGTCGATGACGCCGGGCAGCAGCACTTTGTCGTCCGGCAGAGCCCGCTCGCGCCACAGCGACCATTCGTGCTCGTGGCGCGGATTGGCGGCTTCGAGCACGATGCCTTGCGCCTTCACCTTGAGCACCAGGTCGACGATTTTCCGCAGGTCGATGTCGTAATGATGCGGTCCTTCGTAATTGCCCCAGCAGATATGATAACGCACGCGATCGGCGGGGATGCCGTCGAGCGCGTGGTTGAGCGCCTCGACGTGAAAGGCGATGCGCTTGAGAAACTCCGCCTCGGTGAGATCCTGAAACATCGTGTGCCGCGACATCGCGAGATCGGGGCAATCGACCTGGAGCAGGAAGCCCGCAGCGGCGATCGCGCGATATTCTTCCTGCACCGCCTTGGCGATGGCCTCGACATAGGTCTCGTAGCTCGGGTAATAACCATTGGCGAGAAAGCTTGCGACGATGCCGGGCGATGCGGCGTTGAGAAAAGCCTCCTCGGGCTTTGCCGCCGCGACCGCCGCCCGCATATTTTTCAAATCGCGGTCGAGCCCGCTGCGGTCGCGCACCGAAACCGGACCGACGCAAGTGACCCGCTTGAAGCGGCGTCTGCCTGTCAGTTGCGCCATCTTGGATCGGAAGGCCGGAAACGGCGCGACGTCGAGATGCGGCTTGGCGGACTCGGTGCCGCCCTCGCTGGAGAAACCGGCCAGCCGGTCGTGCACATACGTAGCGTAGCTGATCTTGCTCATCTCGCCGTCGCTGACGACGTCGATGCCGATCTGCGCCTGGCGTGCGACAATGTCAGTAACAGCGGCGCCGATGACGCGGTCGAATTCGGCGCTATCGACGGCTCCGTCGTTTTCGCGCCGTTCCAAGACGCGGAGCACGTCGGCGCTGCGCGGCAGGCTGCCGACATGGGTGGTAAGGATGCGCTCGCGGCTGAGTTTCATGGCCGATGTGCCTGCTGTGCTGCGCTCGCCGGCATCTCGTCGCGGCCGATGGCGCGCAGCGATTCTTCGCGCAGCCGGGTCCACAGCCGCGCCGTGACTTCGCCAAAATGGCGGTCGGATACGATCCGGCTGTCGCGGTCGCGCGGCCAGCCGGTTGCGACGATATCGATGAAGCGCCCGGGCCGCGCCGACATGATGCCGATGCGATCGGACAGCATGCCGGCTTCGTCGAGCGCGTGCGTGATCAACACCACGGTCGCGCCGGTGTCGCGCCAGATGCGCAGCAGCTCGTCCCCCATCAGAAGCCGCGTCTGCTGATCGAGCGCCGCGAACGGCTCGTCGAGCAGCAGCACGGAAGGCTGCATGACCAGCGTGCGCGCGATGCAGACGCGCTGGCGCATGCCGCCCGAGAGTTGCGCCGGATAGGCGCCGGCGAATCCAGACAATCCCATGAACGCCAGCGCGTGATCGACACGCCGCTTGATCTCTGGCGCGGCAAAGCCTTTGCGGCGCAGACCGAAGGCCACGTTGTCCTTCACGCTGAGCCAGGCGAAGCTTGCGTCCTGTTGAAACACCACGCCGATGCCGTCGGGGACGGCGGCCCCGACTTTGGCGCCGGCACAGACGACGGTGCCGCTCGTAGGCCGCGTCAGACCCGCCAAAATATCGAGCAAGGTCGACTTGCCGCAACCCGACGGCCCGACCACCGAGAAAAACTCGCCGTGCCGAATATCGAGATCGAGTGGGCCGACCGCGTGGACGTCGTTGCCGCCGCCGACAGCGGCAAAGATCTTTGTGATCCCGCGCGCCTCGATATGGATGCCGGCATCCACCAAGGCCGGATCAGTCATGGCTGGCTCAGTCATGGCCGCGCAGCCTTCGTTCGAGAGCGAGAAGCGATCCGTTCAGAATCGCGGCCGACGCGAAGATCAAGAGCGCCAGCGCGAAAATGTCGACGACCTCGTGCAATTCCATCGCCCGGGTCAGCGCGAAGCCCAGCCCCGACGCGGACGCGAACATTTCCGCCAAGAGTGTGCCGAGGAGCGTGACCGCGACGCCGATGCGTATGCCTGAGAATATCTCGGGCAGCGCCGCCGGCACCAGAACGGTTGAGATCGTGGCGGCCGGCGACAGACCGAGGACATGAGCGGTGCGCCGATGGATCGGCGGCACGTTGCGCAACGCGCTCATGGTGGCGATGATGACCGGAAAGACGCCGTGGATCACGCCGAAGGCGACCTTCGCCGACAGGTTCAATCCGAAGATCAGAAGAATGATCGGATAGAGCGTGATCTTCGGAATCGAATAGATCGTTCCCAGCATCGGATCGGCGACTTCGGTGGCGAGCTTGCTGAAGCCGAGCAGCAGGCCGATAGCGATGCCGCCGCCGATGCCGATCGCGCAGGCCAGCGCGAAAGCGTGCCCGGTACTGGCCGCATCCTTCCAGAAATTCGCCGTCTGCACCAATTCCCCGGCGCGCCGCAGGGTGGTGACCGGCGAGGGAACGACATCGGGTCCGACAAGCGCATAAATGAGCTCCCAGGCGAAGCCGAGGCAAAGCAAAAGGAGTAGCGTATCGAGGTGGCGCGCTTTCACGATCGGCCAAAACGGCGGTGCAGCCGTTTCTCCCAATAGGCCAGCGCGCCATTCACCACCATGACCAGAATGAGCAGCAATAACAGCATTCCGTACATGGTGCGGTTATCGAAATCCTGGTAGCCGAAGGCGATGCGCTTGCCGATGCCGGCGGTTGCCAGAATGAACTCGCCGGCGACGATACCGATGACCGAATAGGCCGCCGCGAGTTTGACGCCGGTCACCAGGTAGGGCAGGGCCGCCGGCAGTCTGACCAGCAGGAGCTTGCGTGCATAGCCAAGTTTCAGGACTTCGGCGGTCTTGATCAGGACGGGCGGAACGCGATCGAGCCCATCGAGGGTATTGACGATCATCGCCACGATGCCGACCAGCGCGCCCATGGCGATCAGGGCGCCGCGGCCGACCCCGAACGCGACGATCAGCAGTGGATAAAATACGAAAACCGGAACGGCGTAATAAGCCGAGAGCAACGGGTTGGCGGCGTGCCGCAGGCGGGGCATGGCGTGAAGCGTGGCGCCGGCGAGAAATCCGCCGATAACCGACAGCGTGATGGCGGCCGCCGTATTGGTCACCGTAAACAGGATGTCGGCGTTGAATTTGCCGCTGCTCGCGATCTGCCATAATGCGCCGGCCATTTCGGTCGGCGGAATCATGGTCAGACGATTGATCACGCCGGTCCGGCACAATAGCTCAAGACAAGCAATCGCGGCCACGACGACAAGCGTGCGGATGATACCGGCGCGGCTTGGCCAAAATGGGCGATCGGACAAAGCTTGCTCCAACAAGGCGCGCTGCCGGTCGAGCCCTATAGCGGCTTCTGCAGGTCCTTCGGCAGGAATTGCTGATCGATAATGGATCTCCAGTCCACCGGCTTGGCGACGTCGCCGACGAGCTGCAACCCATCCGACATCTTGTCGAGACCGAGCTTCTCGAACTCGCCATGCGTCCACTCGCCATCGTAGCCAAAATATTTCGGAAAATAAGTCGCGACCTGCTTCGGATCCTGCTGCCAGACCTTGGCATAGATCTGCATCGCCTCGTCGCGATGGCTGTAGATGAAGTCGACGCCGCGGCTGCGAATGGCGATCAGCTTGCGCAAGAGCTCGGGATTCTTTTCGGCGAATTCCTTGGTGGTGATGCCGACCAGCCAGGTCATGCGCGGGATGACGTCGGCATAGGGCAGCACGACTTTATATTTGGCAGCTTCGAGCGTCAGCGTCGGGTCGATGATCGGCGTCGCCTGGATGGCGCCGGTCTGGAGCGCGGTGATGCCGGGGCCGAAGCCGCCGGTCGCCACCGGCTCGACCTTGCCGTCCATATGGGTTTCTTTGAGCGCGAGCCGCAGCAGCACTTCGCTGGTCGACCGCGGCGCGGTGAAGCCCGCTTTCTTGCCGTCGAGGTCCGACATTTTCGCGATGCCGGATTTCGGATCGGCTACCAGCGCGATCTCGCCGATATGGCTGCTGGCGCTATTGACGATGACGATGTCGAGACCGGAGCGTGCCGCGGCAAGCGCGGCCGAGGTCGCGACTTCGCCGTAAGGCAGGTCGCTGGCGAGCACATTGCGCAGCGTGGTGCCGCCGCCGGCGCCGGCGATGATCTCGTCGATCTTGACGCCGGCATCGGCGAAATAACCCTTTTCCATCGCCACCGCCCAGGGCAGGCTCGCGGTCACGCGGCCATATTGGCTGACGGCGAGCTGAAAGGCCTGGGCCGGGGACGAAACCGCCGCTGCCAAGACTGCGAGACCAGTGACGATTGCCAGCCGTTTGACCATGCCGCTCTCCCCTCGGTTTCGTTCTTCGCTTCGCCGCCGCATCCAGCCCTGATCGCTCACCACAGTCTGCCGCTTGCGATCCTCGCGCCTTCGACCAGCGCCTGAAGCTTGGCCCAGGCCACATCGGGATGGACCTCGTCGCCGGCGCCCGAGGTGCCGAAGCCGCAGTCCGTTCCGGCGATGACCCGGTCGCGGCCCACCACCTCGGCAAATCGCGCGATGCGTTGCGCCACGAGTTCTGGATGTTCGACCAGATGAATACAATGCGACACGACGCCGGGAATGAGAATCTTGTCCGCGGGCAAGGTCGTGTCCCGCCATACCTGCCATTCGTGCTCATGACGCGGATTGGCGGCCTCGATCACGTAAGCGCCGGCGTCAATTTTGAGCATGAGATCGACGAAATGCCTGAGCTCGAAGTCGTGCAGCCGCGGCGCGATATTGACGCTGTAACAGGTGTGGAAGCGGATGCGGTCTTGCGTGATGCCGCGCAGCGCGTAATTTAGCGCCTCGACGCGCAATGCGATGAATTTGCGGCAGTCTTCGATCGACGCGTTCGGTGTGCGGTTATAATGCGTCGCCATGCGCGGGTCGTCGATTTGCAGGATGAAGCCGGCATCCGTGATGGCCTTGAACTCGACACGCATCGCGTCGGAGAGCGCCGTCAAATATTCCTCGGGCGAGGGATAGTATCTGTTGTCGTAATAGAGCTCGAGATTGGATGGCGAGATCGCGGTCATGAACGCATCGGCGACATCGAGCCCCGTGAGCGCGACTTTCAGATTATCGAGATCCGCCTGCAACTCACGCTGTCCGATATATTTGATCGGGCCCGAGCAGATCCAGGCCTTTGGCCGCACCGTGCGTTTCGCCACCAGCGCCGCGGAGCGGCCGGCCAGCATCACCCGCATGTCTTCATAAGCGGCGGGGAAGGCGAGCGAGTCCCGCGTCGCGCCGCGGAACGTGGGAGGGCTGTCGATTTCCTCGAGGCCGGACAGCCGGCCGCGCGCATAGGCCATCCAGGTGACTTTGCTGTGCTCGCCGTCATTGATCACGTCGAGCCCGATAGCGGCCTGGCGCCGCACGATTTCGGCGATCGCCCGGGTGATGCGGCTCGCCAGAGCTTGCTCGTCGTAGCCCTTGCCGAGCTCTTTGGCATTGAGGGCTTCGACGAGATCGGATGGGCGCGGCAGGCTGCCGGTATGGGTCGTGAGAGTTCTGCGGTCGCTTCGATGCATTGGAAATTCCGCTAGCGAGGACAGGCGCAACCCGCGATCGGGTCAGCGCGCCGGGGGATAAAACCGCTCGCCGTTGGTCCACTCCTTAATGTCATTGTCGAGCACCCATTGCGCCAGCTCGTCATGGCGGACGATCCAGACCTCGGGAAAGCCGCGGATATATTTCAGGATCCGGTCGATCTGGGCTGCGATCAAGGGCCGGCCGCCGAAATGGCAATGCACGGTGATGTTCAGATAAGAAACCGGCTCGTTGCGATAAAGATAGTCAAAAGTGTCCTGATAGACATCGTACCAGTCGCGCGGATTGCCGCGAAGGACTCGGTGATCGGCGAAGTCCGAGTGCGGAATGGCGACGACCGTCCGCGGGCCGACTTGTACGCAAAACGGCAAGTCGATGTGATTGTAATCGCCGTACCAGAGAAAGCCCTCTTCGGCGACGAGGGCTTCGGTATTCTCGCTCGACGCCAGCACCGGGCTGATCCAGCCTGTCGGCGCCACGCCGGAGACGGTTTCGATGATGGTCTTGGTCTTGCGGATGACGGCCCGTTCTTCCTCCGGCGTCAGGTAAGCGAGGATCGTATCCTGCAGATAGGAATGGGCGCAGATCTCGTGCCCCGATTTGATGATCTGCTTGGCGGCGGCCGGATTGAGTTCGAGCGCCCGGGCATTGGCGGCGAAGGTCGCCGGCACTCTGTTTTCATCGAGAATTTTCAGGAGCCGCCACACGCCGGCGCGGCCGCCGTAAGTGCCCCAGGTCATCGAGGCCCGATCCGGAGTGCCGGGCTTGAGCGCCGTGGTCTGCACCGTAAAGGGCGGCCCTTTGCCCTCGGACCAGTTCTCCAGAAGGCAAGTCACCACGACCGCCATGCGGGCGCCGTGCGGCCATTGGAATCCGATTTGATTTTGCGCCTGTGCCATTGTGATCGCCTCTTTCAGGACCTCACGCCGCCGAGGACGCCTTGGCCCAGAGCCGCCGTGAGGCGATGCGGGCGCCTTCGACCAAAGCGGCGAATTTCGCCCAGACGATCGAGGGATGCACTTCGTTCGAGCCGGCAAAACTGGCAAAGCCGCAATCGGCGCCGGCGATGACGCGTTCGCGGCCGACGACCTCGGCAAAGCGGCCGATCCGCTGCGCCACCAGCTCAGGGTGTTCGACCAGCACCGTCGATTGCGTGATGACGCCGGGGATAAGCACCTTGTCGTCGGGCAGCTTGGCGCGTTTCCACTCTTCCCATTCGTGCTCGTGCCGGGGGTTCGCGGCCTCGAAACTGTAGCCGCCGGCGCGAACCTTTAGAATAATGTCGAGGATGTCCTTGAGCTGCATGTCGTGAATGCGCGGGCCCATATTGACGCTGTAGCAGGTATGGAAGCGGATTTTTTCCGCCGGGATTCCGGCGAGCGCCGCGTTGAGCGCCTCGACGCGGAGCTCCGCCCATTTCCGGCATTCGGCGATGCCAAGGTCGGGCCGCGTGATGTAATAGGTGACCAGAAACGGATCGTCGATCTGGAGCAGGAATCCCGAGTCGACGATCGCCTTGTATTCCTCCCGCATCGCGTCTGCGATGGCGAAGACGTAAGCCTCGGCTGTCGGGTAATATTCGTTGGGCGTCGTCGTCTCGACGTTCGACGGCGCGATCGCCGGCACAAAGGCTTCAGTGGCATTGACGCCCCGCAACGCCGCTTTCAGGCGTTCGAGATCGGCCCGCAATAGATCGTGGCCCTTGTATTTGACGGGACCGGAACAGACCATCAGCGCCCGCCGGCGCCGGGCGCTCACCTGTTCGGCGACCGCCGACTGGTAATATTCGGGAAAGTCCTTGGTCTCGCGGGTATTGGAAAATGGGCTCGGACGAACGCCCTCGCGCTTTTCGAGACCGCCGAGGCGCTGCGCCGCGTAAGTGATGAAGCTTGGCTTCGCCATTTCGCCGTCGCTGACAACGTCAAGCCCGGCATCGACCTGCTGCTTCACGCTCTCGGTCACGGCGCGCTGCAGGCGCTCGGCGTAGGCCGTTTCGTCGACGGGTTTGCCGTCCATCCGCTCGAGCATCAATTCGAACAGATCGTCGGGCCGCGGCAGGCTGCCGACATGCGTGGTCAATATGCGATCGGCGCTGAGTTTCATCGTTTCTTCCCTTGCTTGCGCGGTCACGGCGCCGATTCTGTTCGGCTTGGATTTTAGACGGCCGTTCCGCGTTTGAATTTTCGTTTGTTCTTGCGGCGTGCGATGTGACGGGTCTCCCGGCAAGTATGACATTGCGCATGGGCGTGCAGCAACCCGCGGCGCCCGCAGTGACTATTGCCCACTCGGTTGGGCAGAACGCGCCCACTGGTTGCTATACCCGCGCGCCAACTCCCGCGTGCTTGAAAGCTGGGCGTCCGATGCCGATACTGCTCGCGGGAAGAAACGCCGCGCGGTCGCACAAAGAATGCGGCTCCTTGAAGCCGCGCCAATCGTCGACGAGCGCTATACCGCGACCGCCGCACTGGGGAAGGGCAAGTCATGAGAAAAATCCTGACGGCACTGATGATGGCGGGCGGCATTTGGGCTGCGCCTGGTCTTGCCACGGTGGCGCTCGCGCAATCGGACTTTCCGTTGCGGCCGATCAAAATGATTGTGCCGTTTCCTCCCGGCGGCGGCATCGACGTCACCGCGCGGATCGCGGCGCAGGCGATGACCGAGGTGCTGGGCCAGCAGGTCGTGGTGCAGAATCAGGGCGGCGCCGGCGGCGCGATCGCGACCGATGCCGTCGTCAAGTCCACACCCGACGGCTACACGCTGCTCTATCACTCGACGACCGGCATCGTGCATGCGGCAGTCACCGAAAACCTGCCCTATGACTGGATGCGCGATCTGGCGCCGGTGTCGCTCGTCACGCGCTTCGCGCCGGTGATGATCGTCACGCCGACGCTGCCGGTCAATAATCTGAAAGAGTTTATCGCGCTGTTGAAAGCCAATCCCGGCAAATACAGTTTTGCCTCGTCGGGCAAGGGTACGGCGGTGCATTTGGCCGAGGTTCTGTTCCTGCAGAAAGCCGGCGTCGAAATGGTGCACGTTCCCTATCACGGCACCGGGGCCGCCATGCCCGACATATTGACGGGCCGCGTCGCGATGATGATCGACGGCGTCCCGGTGCAGACCGAGAATATCCGCAAGGGCACGGTTCGCGCGCTCGCGGTGACGACCGGCACGCGCTCGCCGTCCATTCCCGATGTGCCGACCATGAAAGAAAGCGGTCTCGATTACGAAGTGCCGTTCTGGACCGCCATCTATGCGCCGATCGAGACGCCGAAGCCGATCGTCGACAAGCTTGCCGCCGCCATCCGCAAAGCCATGCACCAGGACGCCGTGATCAAGCGCCTCGCCGATGTCGGAACCGAAGCTGTCGGCTCCGGTCCCGCCGAACTCGACGCTTTGACGCACCAGCAATTCGATCTCTACCGCGGTATCGTGCGGAACGATAAATCGCTCTTGGGCGAATCGCCCTAGCGCCCAATCGGTTCTGATTAAATCAGAACCGGGCTCTAGCATTTTGTTTGCGCATGATCTTTTGGGAAAACCGGTTTCCACTTTTCCGGATCATGCTTTAGGCCTGCTTACAAAGCTGCATGGCGCCGGCGGATAGGCGTGAGCCGCAATCGCTGGCGGTCCCAAAAGTCAATTGTATGCGGTCTATCTAGCTGGTAAAATTTGTGGTGGGCCGCTCGATGCGACGGGAGCTCGTATGATTCTGGCTTACTCCAATGCGACAAGCCGTCTAGCCGCATCGCTATTCGTCGGAGGCTTTATCTGGTTGGCGACCGAGGTGCCAGCTTCTGCTCAGACCGCCGCGTCGGACCAAATCATCCATACGCTCGCTCCGCCCATCCCCGCTGCCCCGGCCGTCCCTGCTGAACCCGCGGCCTCCGGCGCGCCGATCGTTCCCGGGGCTTCAGCCGCTTCCGGCGCTGCGGGCATCCCGCTCGTGCGCAGGAACCTTTCGCTCAAGAGGGAGCCCGTCACCGCTCCCGGGCCGTCAGCGGCGAGCGATCCCGATGCCGCCTTTATCGAAGGCTTGCGCCATCGCGCGCAGCCGCTCAATATCGAAGAGAGTGATCACGTCGCCGCAATCGCCAAGACTCGCACGAAAATCGACCTCGAGATCGAATTCAATTACGGGTCGGCGATGATTGCAGCCGCGGCCGTTCCGCAACTGACTGAGCTCGGAATTGCGCTGCGCAGTCCGCAATTGCAGAACGCGGTTCTCGTGATCGGCGGCCATACCGACGCCAAGGGCACCGATCAATATAATCAGGATCTATCGCAGCGACGGTCGGAGGCGGTTAAGGATTATCTGGTCAAGACGTTCAAGATTCCGGCGGATAATCTGATAACGGCCGGCTACGGGAAGCGCGATTTGAAGAACAAAATCGATCCCTATGCGGCCGAGAATCGGCGCGTCGAAATCGTCAATATGAGCGCGACGTTGCAAGCCAATCGATGAAGGCCGGCCGATTTCTTGGGCGACCAGGAGTCGTCACAACGGTGCGGCGTGACCGCTGTACTCCCAAAAGCTGCCGCGCGCCTACTCGATCTTCGGCAGGCCCGCATTGGTGATGATGTCGCGATATTTCTTGATCTCGTCGGCGATGAATTTGTTCGCTTGATCGGGCGGCAGATATAAGGTCTCGGCGCCCTGCTGCTGGAACCTAGCGCGAACTTCGGGATCGGCCAGCGCCGCTTTCACTTCGCTGTTGAGCTTTCCGACGATCTCGGCCGGCGTGCCCTTCGGCACCAACAGCGCGAACCAGCCGGAAACGACGTATTGGGGGAGGCCCGCTTCCTTCGTGGTCGGGGTGTCCGCAAGCGCCGCAAGCCGATTGGGGCCGGCAACCGCCAGAGCCTTCGCGCCATGCGCGGCGAGCGCCGCCGACACGTTCGGCAGCCATTGGAAGCCGAGCTGCACCGTGCCGGCCATCAGGTCCGGAACATATTGGCCGATATTCTTGTAGGGAATGTGCGTGATCTTCACTCCCGTGAGCTGGCTGAAATATTCGCCGGCCAGATGCTGCGAGCTGCCGATGCCGACCGAGCCGTAATTGAGCTCGCCCGGATGGGCCTTGGCATAGGCGATCAACTCCTGCAGCGTGTTGACGCCCAATTTGCTGGTCGCCACCACCACGATGGTGAAGCCCGCGAAGGGCGAGATGGTTTCAAAATCCTTCTCGGGATCGTAATCGAGCTGTTTATACATCGTGACATTGGCGGCGACCGGGCCCGAGCCGCCGCCGAGCAGCGTATAGCCGTCGGGCGCCGCTTTGGCGGCCGCGGCCGTGCCGGTATTGCCGCCGGCCCCGGGCCGATTTTCGACGATGATCGGCTGGCCCATCGACTTCGACATCCGGTCGAACATGATGCGGCTGACGACGTCGCTCGCGCTGCCGCCGGCGAACGGAATGATCGCCGTGATGGGCCGGCTCGGATAGGTGTCCGCGCGCGCCAGGCGCGACAGGCCCGGAACGACGGCAGCGCCCGCTGCCAGATGCAAAAACCGACGTCGCGGAAATTTCATGATGTCCTCAGGGCTTGATCGCGCGGTGGCGGCCCGCAACGATAGTCTTGTAACGATACTCTTGCCGGCGATTTTCAAGGCGGGGATTTCGGCGGCGCGCTCCGCGATAAATCGGCGCAGCGAAGGCTAATAGCGCTGCCACCCATGGTGGCGAAACGAGCCTGCCCCTCAGCTCGCCGGCTGCAATCGGATCAGCCGGCTGATGATCGGCACCGCGCCCGACGTGGCGCCGGGATCGATCTTGAAGGTCATTTCCTGCTCGCCGGCCTTGGCTGTGTAGATGCCGCCCGCGCTCAGTACGACGCCGGACTTGGCCAGATCGAGAAAGGTGCCATGCGTCAGCCAGGCCTGTGCAAGCGCAATCTCGTGACGCTCTTCCGGCCGGTCGACGCGTTCGATCAAGAGCGTTCCGCTCGGCTTGACCTCGATGACCGGCGACAGCCCGTAGAGCGTGAACTCCGGCCGCGGCGGACTTTCCGGTTTTCTCTTTGGCCCGGCGCGAAACGCCGCACCGGCGCTGAGATTGGCGAGTTGCGCGGTGAGCAACATTCTGCCGCCGTCGCACGCGGCTTGGGAACGTTCGACGTGGCCCCCTTGCACGTCGCTTTGCACCGTCCCGACCGTGATGGTGCCGCCGGTGATGATCTCATGCCAGCACGATTTCAGGTAGCCGATGACGACGGTATCGTGCTGACCGAGCTTTATGACCTCGCCCGGCTCGGCGTAATCCATGAGCTGAATGCCGCCGCTAGGGCTGCCGACGATGCTCTCGATCACCGCCGCCGGCGGATGCGACGGCGCCCCCAGCGCAGCGCTCACCGTGGCTTTGAGCAGCACGATCGGAATGCTCAGCATGTTTGGGGGCCCCTCCCGACTCGCTCGTTTTTTGAGCTTACCTGTTTAGCCCGCCATCGCCGATGAGGGTATAGGGCGCCCAGAACAACGGGTGCGCGTAATCGAACAGCGTCCTGCCGCCGTCGTCCTTGTAGCCGCCGCCGTCGATCATCGCCACCATGGCCTGGCGCAAGGCCTCGGCGCGCGAAATATCAGGATCGGCGGCCTGCCGCTTGAACACGTCGGTGATCAGTTCGCGCGCCGATTCCGAATGCACCGACCAATTGGTGACGAGGAGCGCCCGCGTGCCGGCGTAGAAGAAGGCGCTGCCGAGGCCGGACGCCGCCTCCGCGCCGGCGCCGGCGCCGGCCGCGGTATTGCACGCCGACAGCACCACCCAATCGGCATCGAGCTTGAGCGCTAGAATTTTCTCCATGGTGAGAAGGCCGTCGCCTTCGATGCCGGCAATCTCCGGAGCGGTCAGCGCCAGCGCCGGCTGGTTCAAGCCGTCGAGATCGCCGGGAACGAGGCCGTGGGTCGCAAAGGCGACGATCCGGTAGCGCGACAGATCCTTGGTCTCGACGTTCTGCTCGTTGGCGTCCTTGCCGAGATAAAGCGCATTTGCCGGATCGGCGCCGAGCGCCTGGGCCACGGCGGTCAGTTCGTCGCGGGTGTCGGGCAGCCGCGGCAACTGCGCCAACTCCGCCTTGTCGACGTCCTCGGTGTGCGGCGCCGCGCGCAGCTTCAGCCGCAAGCCTCGGGTCACGACACTGGTGTCGGTGTCGTTGGCAGCCACGAGCTGCGGCTTTTGCTCTTGTTCTTCGTCCGCTTCCGACGCCTCCTGTTCGTTGAAATAAGGGTCGCCGAAGCCGATCAGCTTGTCGCGGCCGGGAGCGCCCGGCGGCAGGTGCCGCAGCGTCACCAGCGCCGACGCCGACGGCACCACGGTCACGGCATGGCTGCGTGCGAGCCACGGCACCGTGCGATAGCCGGCAAAATAGACATCCGTATCCGGGTTGACCTTCGCGGGCGCAGTGGGCAGCAGACTGAGCGGCAATTCGCCAAGCGCACCGTTGGTCACGACGATCAGGCTCTTCGCGCTCTGCCAGCCGGGTTCGACCGGCTTCAACAATGCCGAATAAAGCTTGTAGGCGAGATCGAGATTGAATTGCGGAATTTCCGCGATGGTGGAGGCTTGCGGCTCGAGCGCTTGGCGCAGCCGCAGCACGTCGGCTTCAAGCTCGAGCGCGTTCATCGGTACCGACGCGAAGGCGACGGCGCCGTCCTTGGGCACCGCCCAGACGAAACTCTTGTCCTGGCCGAAATAAAACGACAACAGCGCCTCGCCGGGGCGCAGCGCCGCCCGGATGTCGTCCACCGACGGCGGCTTCGGATCGATCAGGTCGGCGTAGGCCGGGAAGCGTTTATTGATCTCCTGCCGCGCCGCCTTGCGCTCCCCTCGCAGCTTGTCGATTTCGGTGGTCATCGCCTGCACGGTGCCCGCGTCGCGCTGATCCGACGGCTGGGCGAGCAAATTGTTGAGCGCGACGAGCTGGGCGTTGATCTGTTTCGCGCGGTCCTGATCGGTGCGCACCAGTTCGGCGAGCGCCGGGTCTTTGGCGACCATGCGGGCGCTCGAATCCGCCAGCGCCTGCTGCACCGCATGGCCGCGGATGGCGTCGGCGAGACCGAAGGTCTCGGCCGCGGCGTCGTTCGCCATCGCGGAGCTGCGCGCCAGAGTGCCGATATAGGTCTCGACGGTGCGCTGCAGCCGGGCGCTGCGCGCCGCCACCAGCGTCGGGTCATCATCGTCGCTCTCGTGCGTCGCCGCCATCAGAACCGGCAGCGCGAGCTTGAATTCGCCGATCGCGTCGGCGTCGCGCCCGGCGCGGGCATAGCCGACCGCGAGCGTGCCGTGCGCCGATGCGGTGTCGAAACTGTTGGCGCCGGTGCGGGAGACTTCCCGCTTGACCAGTTCCTGGGCCGCGGCAATTCCGGCGTCGATCTGGCCGGAGGCGTAGAGCGCCACGATGCGCGAGCCGTTGAGCTCGAAGGCTTCGCGTTGCGCCGGCGGCCATTGCGCGATGGCGGCCTCCAGTTCGTCGTAAACTTCGGCAGCCTGTTTCGCCTTGCGTTGCGCGATCAGAATATTGCCCAGCTCGGACAATACGCGAACGGTCTCGGGTGCGTCGTTGCCGATGCCGAGCGTCTGCTGCACCTCGAGCGCGCTGCGCGAGAGCTTTTCGGCCTCCGGATAACGGCCTTCTTCGACCAGAACGGCCGCCAGGCCGTTGATGAATTCAGGCGTCGGCGGCGCATATTTGCCCTGCGATTTGAGCTGTTCCAGCAGCGCGACGCGGCTGTCGGCTTCCGCCTCGGTGCGCCGCCCCTGCCGCGCCTTGACGCGCGCCATGCCTAACAGCAACTGGTCGGCGGCCAGAACGATCTGTTCCGGTGGCGGCGGAAAATCCATTTTCGGGAGGTCTTTCAAAGACGCGCGCCTGAACGCATAAGCGCGCTTATAGGCGGCTTCGGCTTCGGCATATTGGCCGCGGGCCTCCAGCACATAGCCTTTGACGCGCGCACCGTCGGCTTCCCAGGAGTTGCCGTAGATGGCGTAGGCTTCGCGCCACTTTGGATTGGGGCTGCCGCGCGCTTCCTGCAGGCGCTGCTCGATTCGCGCCGCGTAAGCGGCCGCCTGATTGACATCGCCCATCGAGATGAGCGTTTGCGTGATGATGGCGAGCGCATTGATCAGGCTGCCGCGCCGGCCCGGCTCGTCGGCGTCGCGCACGATCGCCTGCAGCATCGCGATCGAGTCTTTCGGATCGCCGAGCGCGCGGTATTGCAACGATACGAATTGGCGAATGCGAATGAGGAGCCGCGCCTCGACGCCGCGCTGCGCGATGGCGAGCGCCTGCAGCCCGTCGGCAAGCGCCTCTTTGTTGCGGGCCAACAGCGCGCGCGCACTGCCGCGCTCGCGATAGAAATCCGCCAGTTGGGAATTGGACGCCTTGCTCGGCGGCGCCGCATCGGCGTCGGCTTTGCGTTTGGCGATCTTCGCCGGGTCGGGCTTCTCGCTGTCGAGAATGGCGGCGACGTCCGCTATGGTGCGCGGCGGCGCGATGAAAGTGAGCGCGATCGAGACGTCGGATTGCTTGGTTTCGGCATCCTCCTTGGGCGCTGCCGGTGCCGGCGCGCCGGCCGATTGCCTGATCTCCTCGCGCATCACGCAGGGCCGCACATATTGGGCGCCGCATTGTTCCCGGGCTCTCTGGAGCAGATCGTCCGGCGCGTTGCGCGGACTGCCGACCTTGCCGACCACGCATTGGTGCAGTTGCGGCATCATCGCTTGCCGGCAGGCCTCGACGATCTGCTCGTGGCTCGCCGCCAGCGCCGCCGTGACGAGCGCGACCGAGGCCAGCGCGCCGGCGCCGAGCCGGGCCATTGTGGAGCGCGAGAGATTGAGACGTTCGGTCATGGCCCGGCCCCAAGAACCGTAAATAGATCCGGAAATCGAGAAACAGAAACTTCCGCCAAGGACGACGGCTTCGGCAAAGGCCGGCCTGCGCATCGTTAGGTTACGATTGCGGCCAAGCCTTGACAACGTTCGGTCGACCGAGCCCTATCCTTGAAAAATGACCGGCTTAAGCATCTACGGCGTCGCCCGCACCCGCGCCTTTCGTGCCCTTTGGGTTGCGGAAGAACTCGGCATCCCGTACCGGCACGTGCCGATCGAAATCGGCGACGCGGGAGCCCGGGCGCCGGAGTTTGCGGCGCTCAATCCGAACGGCCGGCTGCCGTTTATCGACGACGGCGGCTTCGGCCTCTTCGAATCGCTTGCGATCACGCTCTATCTCGCCAAGAAACATTCCACCGGAAAACTCTATCCCGGCACGCTCGAAGGCGAAGCCAGGGCCTGGCAATGGAGTTTCTGGTCGATCGCCGAAGTCGACCGCGGCGTCAACATCTGGTCGCTGCACGCCGTGCGGCTGCCGCCGCGGGAACGCAACGCCGCTCTGCGCGACGAGGCACTGAAAGTCATCGCCGCGCCGTTTCGGGTGCTCGATGCCGCGGTCGCGGCGGAGCCCTATCTGCTCGGCGACGATTTCACGGTGGCGGATCTCAATGTCTCGGCCGTCATCAGCCGCGCCGTCGATATGGATCTTGCGCCTTGGCCGCATCTGCAAGACTGGCTGACGCGTTGTCTCGCCCGCCCGGCCGCGCGCACCGCACTTGAGCTGAAAACAGAGTCGGACGCCAAGACGCCGGTCGACGTGACGCGGCGCATCGCCCAGATCAACCGGCTATGACGCCGTCCGACATCGGCCAATCGCTCAACGCGGCACTGGCCGAACAGCGGCAAGGCCGGTTGCGCGAGGCGGAAAAAATTTACGCGCGGGTGCTGAAAGCCGCGCCGCAGAATTTCGATGCGCTTAATCTGTTGGGTACGGTGAAGCTGCAGCAAGGCCACGCCAGCGAGGCGCATCGGCTGTTTGGCGCCGCCGTCAAAGCCAATCCCGGCGTAGCGCAGGGCTGGAGCCATCTCGGCCAGGCACTTTATATGCTCAAGCGCGCGCCCGAAGCCCTCGAGTGCCTCGACAAAGCGCTCGCGCTCGCGCCCGACAATGCCGACATTCGCTATCAACACGCCAATCTATTGTTGAGCCTCGGCCGCTCGGCCGACGCGCTCGCCGAATTTCAGGCCGTGCTGGCGCGGGCGCCGCAGCATGTCGAGGCGCATATTAATTCCGGCTTGGCGCAGGCGGCGCTCGGCTCCTCCGAGGCGGCGCTCGCCTCGTTCGATGCCGCGCTTGCGCTCGCGCCCGGTCATCCGGCGGCGCAATTCAATCGCGGCGTCGCCTTGCTCAAGCTCGGCCGCTATGCCGACGCGCTCGCCGCCAACGACGCCGCGCTTACGGCTGCGTCCGAGCATATCGGCGCGCTCCTCAATCGCGGCAAGGCGCTGGCGCAGCTCAACCGGCTCGGCGAGGCGGTGGCGAGCTATGACAAGGCGATCGCGCTCCGCAAGGATTACGCCGACGCGCATTTGAATGCGGCGCAGGCACTGCTGACGCTCGGCGACTATCGCCGCGGCTTCGAGGAATATGAGTGGCGCTGGCGCCGCACCGGCATGCCGGCACAAAAGAGCCGGGGCCGGCCACTGTGGCGCGGCGAATATCCGCTGGCGCGCAAGACCATTCTGCTCCACGCCGAGCAGGGGCTCGGCGACACCATCCAATTCGCTCGCTACGTGCCGCTCGTCGCCGCGATGGGCGCGACGGTGGTGCTCGAAGTGCAGCCGGAGCTGAAATCGCTCATGGCACGGCTCACCGGCGCCACGGCCGTGATCGGGCGCGACGAAGCGCCGCCGCCGTTCGACGTGCATTGTCCGCTCGGCAGCCTGCCGCAGGCGCTGCAGACCGAGCTCGCGACGGTGCCGGCGCACATTCCCTATCTCGCGGCCGACGAGGCGCGGGTGACGAAATGGACCGAGCGGCTCGGGAGATTGACGCAGCCACGCGTAGCGCTCGCCTGGTCGGGCAATCCCAATCACGACAACGATCGTAACCGCTCGATCCCCATCGCAAAGCTTGCGCCGTTGTTCACGTCGCCCGTGAGTTTCATCAGCATCCAGCGCGACGTTCGCACCGACGATGCCGCGCCGCTCGCCGCCGCAAGCCGCGTCACCCCCATCGGCGACGCACTGACGGATTTCTCCGATACGGCCGCCGTGCTGGCGCAGTGCGATCTGGTGATCGCCGTCGACACGGCAGTCGCCCATCTCGCCGGCGCCATGGGCCGCCCGGTCTGGGTGCTGGTCCCCTTCGCGCCGGACTGGCGCTGGACGCTCAATGGCGACGCGACGCCGTGGTATCCGACAGCGCGGTTGTTCCGGCAGAGTGAGGTGGGCGATTGGGGTGGAGTGATCGCTCGACTCGGAGCGGCCCTCAATCACTTCATCGGCGAAAACGCCGCCGGCAGATAAATATCCGCTTGCTGCGCGGCGAGAAGACTCGGGCCGCCCGGTGGCGGCCAGACGCCGTCGGCGACGGCTTTTTCGCGCAGCCGCGCGCGCTCGTTGAGGTTCGGATAGGGCCAGATGTGCAGGAAGCGCGCCACTGTGCCGGTGACCGAGGTCATGGCGGCGAGCACCGGCGACACGGTCGAGCGGCCGGGAACGGCGTTCCGCCACAGTTCGGCGGTGGGCGTCACGGCGCCGGGTTTCAGGACATAAGTCCGCACTTCGTAGCACGGGCCGAAACTGCCCGGCCGCAGCGGCGGCATGAAGTCGAACGGCACATAGGTGTCCATCGCCAGGCTGGTGATGAGTTCGCCGATGCCCAAGGGGTTCGGATCGGAAAGCGCCCCCCGCCGCGCGGCGATGGTTGCCGCCGCGTCCGTCACCTTGCGGATCAGCATGATCTGATTGAGCGCGCCGAGGTCCGAGTACCAGCAGGCCAACAGCTCCTTGTCGCCGGCGAGCGTCTGGCCGAGCACGGCCAGCGCCTGCGGGTGCGCGTTGGGCCGCACGGTGGCGATCGTCACGTCGTATTGCTCGGTCATCGTGTTCCCGCTTTCGCAATTCTGGTGCCGTTGCGGCGATTGACTGGTCTTCCGGGCCTACCTACCGTGGCGAAGGGGGCCAGTCCATCGATGCGTGAGGTACAACGAGACCCTGGGGAGCGAGAAAGATGAAAAAGTCATCCTTACGGTTTGCCGCGCTCGGAGCCGTTGCGGCGGCGCTCATCGCGGGACCTCCAGCGCAAGCCGCGGACGCGGTGAAGATCGGTATCCTGTGGCCGCTGACCGGGAATGCGGCGGCGGCCGGCCAGGCCTCGAAAGCCGCGATCGAGGTCGCGCTCGATATCATCAATAACGCCCATCCCGAGCTCGGCAATCTGCCGCTTGCCGCCACGGCGGGCCTGCCCAATCTCGGCGGCGCCAAGCTCGAGGTCACCTTCGTCGATCACGAGGGCAATCCTGCCACCGCGCAGCAATTGGCGACACGGCTGATCACCCAGGACAAAGTCAATGTGCTGATGGGCGCCTATCAATCGTCCTGCACGTTTACGGCGACCGCGGTTGCCGAGCGTTACGGCGTGCCGTTCATGGTCGGCGAATCCTCGGCGCTCAACATCACCACCCGCGGCTTCAAATGGACGTTTCGCGCCACTCCGATCGCCACCGATTACGCCCGCACCTATATGCGGTTCTTCGCCGACATGAAGGCGCAGGGCAAGAAGATCGGCTCGATCGCCGTCGTCAATGAGAACACCGATTACGGCACCTCGGTCGGCGACGCCATCGTCGCCGAGGCCGGCAACGCCAAACTGCCGGTCGCGATCCGCATTCCCTATAGCGCGAGTTCAACCGACGTATCCGCGCAAGTGTTGCAACTCAAGGAAAAGCAGCCCGACGTCGTCATCTTCATCAGCTATACGGCGGACGCCATCCTCTACATGAAGACGATGAAGAACCTCGACTACAAGCCGACCATGGTGCTCGGCGACGATAGCGGCTTCTCCGATCCGTCCTTCATTCCGGCGACGAGCGACATCGCCAAAGGCGTCATGAACCGCAGCGCCTGGTCGCCCGGCAAGCCGGATTCGACCACCTTCAAGATCAATGAAATGTACAAGGCGAAGACCGGCCGCGACCTCGACGATACCTCGGCGCGCAATATGCAGAGCTTCTTCGCGCTCGCCGACGCCATCAATCGCGCCGGCTCGACCGATCCGGAGAAAATCCGCGACGCGTTGACCAAGACCGATCTCAAGCCCAACCAGCTGATGATGGGCTATCAGGGCGTCAAATTCGACGACACCGGGCAGAACATTCTGGCGGCGACCTATCTGATCCAATTGCACGGCACGCACTTCGAACTAGTCTGGCCGCAAGACGCCGCAACCGCTCCGTTGCGATGGCCGATGGGCGGCTGGGCCCAATAGGCGGGCAGGCGCGAGCGCCTGATCGGCAGACTGGACGCGACACTCCATGGTGATCGTCCAAGTGATCGTCGGTGGGCTCCTGTTGGGCGCGATCTATGCGCTGTTCTCCTCGGGCCTGACGCTGATCTGGGGCATGATGAATTTCATCAATTTCGCCCATGGCGAATTCGTCATGCTCGGCATGTATGTGGCGCTCCTCACCGTCACCTGGGTCGGCGGCGGTCCGGCGGTGTTCGTCATCGCGGCGGCGCTTGCTTTATTCGTGCTCGGGGTCGGGATTTATTTATCGCTGATCCGCTACGTGATCCGCGGACCGATGCTGGCGCAGATTCTGTCCACCTTCGGGCTCGCGCTCCTCCTGCGCTATTCGGCGTTCTGGATTTTCTCCGCCAATTTCGTGTCGCTGCCGCAGACCTCGCTCGGCGGCACGCTGAAACTCGGCGGCATTTTTCTGCCGGTGGCGCAACTCGTCGCCGGCGCGGTCGCCATTCTGCTCACGCTTGGGCTGCATCTTCTGCTCACTCGCACGACGGTCGGCAGCAAATTACTTGCGGTGGCGGAGGATCGCGCGGCCGCGATGCTGATGGGCATTCGCCCCGACCGCATGCAGGCGCTGGCCTGGGGCCTGGCGGCCGGCTCGGCCGGCATCGCCGGCGCCTTGATGGCGACCGCCTATCCGTGGTCGCCGTCGGTCGGCGAGACCTTTGGCTTGATCGCCTTCGTGGTGGTGGCGCTCGGCGGCTTCGGCAGCGTGCTGGGCTCGCTCTATGCGGGGCTGATCATCGGCCTGATCCAGGCCATGTCGGCGTTCTGGCTCGGCGCGATCTATAAGGACATCGTGGTCTACGGTCTGTTCGTCGCGCTGCTCTGGCTGCGGCCGCAGGGACTGATGGGGAAAAAGGGGTGAGCGAGTACCTGACATCGCGCACGGCGGTTTGTTTTCTCGGCGCGGCCCTGTTGGTTTATCCGCTCGTTTTTTCCGGCGCGTTCTACCTCGATATCGGCGTTACATTCCTGTTGGCGGCGATCTCGGCATCGGCCTGGAATATCGTCGGCGGCTATGCCGGCCAGGTCTCGGTCGGCCACAGCATGTTCTTCGGCGTCGGCGCTTATACGCCGCTTGTCGTCTATACGTTGTGGGGCTGGCCGCCGATCGCCGGCATTCCGCTCGGCATCGCGCTCAGTATCGGCTTGGCGATCGTCATCGGCATGCCGACGTTCCGGCTGACCGGACACTATTTCAGCATGGCGACCATCGCGGTCGCCGAATTGATCCGGATTTTTTTCGGTACCTGGGACATGGTCGGCGCCGCCATCGGCTTGCAGGGGCCGGCGGTGGCGCGAAGTTTCTGGGACCTGACGTTCCGCAGCGAACTGCCCTACTATTATATCTTCCTCGGCGTGCTCGCGATCCTGCTCGCGACGACGGCCGCGCTCGAGCGCCGCCGCTTCGGCTTCTATCTGCGCGCCATCAAGGCGAGCGAACGTGCGGCACGCAGCCTCGGCGTGCCGGTGCGGCAAACCAAGATGCAGGCGCTGGTGCTGTCGGCCATTTTCACCTCGGTCGCGGGCTCGCTCTATGTCATCAAGACCGGATTCATCGATCCCGACTCCGCCTTCGGCATTCTGATCTCGGTGCAGATGGTCATCGTCGCGGCGCTGGGCGGCGCCGGCACGCTGTTCGGCCCGCTGGTCGGCGCCCTGATCCTGATTCCGCTGCAGACCGCGACCAATAGCGCCTTTGGCGGCGGCGGCACCGGCCTGACTTACATTCTCTATGGCGGCATCATTGTCGTCATCGCGCGGTTCGAGCCCGGCGGCTTGTTCGAGCTGTGGCAACGCGTGGCGCCTTATCTGCGAAAGCGCGCCCATGCTGCTTGAGGCCACCAATGTCGCAAAAGTGTTCGGCGCCTTTCACGCGGTCGCCGGCGCCGATCTCGCTGTCGAACAGGGTGAGATCATCGGGCTGATCGGCCCGAACGGCGCCGGCAAGTCGACCTTCTTCAATTGCCTCGCCGGCGAGACCACGCCGACCACCGGCCGGATCCTGTTCGACGGCAAGGATGTCACTTATGCGCTGCCGGAAGTGCGCGCGCGCGCCGGCATCGGCCGCACCTTCCAGGTGCCGACCGCCTTCGAGGACATGAGCGTCATTAATAATGTAATGGTCGGCGCCTTTCTGCGGCATCCGCATCGCAACGACGCCCGCGACCAGGCCCGCCGCATTGTCGAGCTCACCGGCTTGCGCGCCGACCAACAGGCGCGTTCGCTCGGTACGCCGGGGCGCAAGCGGCTCGAGATCGCGCGTGTCTTGGCGACCGAGCCGCGGCTCTTGCTGCTCGACGAGTCGCTCGCCGGCTTGACGCCGACCGAATTGCGCGACGCGATCGCGCTGGTGCGGCGTATTCACGACATGGGCGTCACCATCGTCATCGTCGAGCACATTATGGAAGTGATCATGACGCTGACCAAGCGGGTCTTGGTGTTCAATCAGGGCCGCGTCATCTCGAGCGGCACGCCGGAGGAGGTGGTGCGCGACGACGCCGTGATCGAAGCCTATCTCGGCCGCGCCCATCGCAAGCGGAAAGAGGAATCCCGGTGAACGCGGCTGGCGTCATTCGACCGCTCGTCCCCGCGCAAGCGGGGACCCAGTGGGTTCGCAAAAATCCCGAGAATATCCTTCCGGATTCCGGGTTACGGGCACCCCATCGCGCGAGCGCGATCGGGACCCCTCGCGGCAATGAGCGGGTGTGAAATGCCCGAGCTTAAGGTCGAGCATCTCGAAGTGCGCTACGGCGATCTCGTCGGCGTTGCCGATATCTCATTACAAGTCGAGCTCGGGCAGGTGGTGGCGCTCCTGGGCTCGAACGGCGCCGGCAAGACGACGACGCTCAATGCCATCGCGGGTTTGGTGCCCGCCGCGCGCGGCCGCATCGAATGGCGCGACGAAGCGATCTCCGGAGCGCCGGCCTATGCCATCGTGAGCAAGGGGCTGGCGCTTTCGCCGGAAGGCTGGCGGTTGTTCGTCGGCCAGACCGTGGAGCAGAATTTGCGGCTCGGCGCGACGGCGCTCGCCGATCGTTCGCGGATCGGCGCTCTGTTCGATCGCGTCTATGCGCTGTTCCCGCGGCTCGCCGAGCGGCGGCGCCAATCGGCCGGCACGCTGTCCGGCGGCGAGCGGCAGATGCTGGCGCTCGGCCGCGCGCTAATGAGCGAGCCGCGCCTGCTGATGCTCGACGAGCCGAGCCTCGGCCTTGCGCCGACCGTGGTCGAACAGCTCTACGACACGCTCGCCGAATTGCATCGCCAAGGGTTGACGCTGCTCTTAGCCGAGCAATCGATCCCGCTCGCGCTCGGCATCGCCGACTACGCCTATGTGCTGCAGACCGGACGCATCGCACTCGAAGGCAAAGCGGCGGAGCTCGAGGAGAACGAGCAAGTGCAGCACATTTATTTGGGTGTGAGCGCTCGCGCGACAGGGTGATCTTAGCCGCTCCCGGAACCGGAGAGGGAAGCGTTACCGGCCGTGCTCCCACAGCATTTCCAGGCGATGGCGGAACGCCTTCGGCTTCTCGGCGAACAGCCGATGTGCGATGCGGGCGGCGCGGTGGGAGAGCACGTCGGTGCGTTCGGCACAGGCGGGAGCCAGCCGCGAGCGCCAATGCGCCAAGGGCTGATGCGGGGCGGTGAGCTGCTTAAGCACTTCGAGATCCTGGCATTGTCCGAGCCGCCCGCGCAGGCGTTCGGCCTCGTCGGTCCACATGCGGCCGAAGCGCGGCCACAGCGGCTCGATCAATTCCATCTGGTAGCGCAGTTCGATGACGCGCTGGCGCAGCGTATGCAGTTCGATGGCGCTTGCCGCCGACCAGTCCGCGGGGATGCGGCTGCGCGCACTGCGATAGCTGTCGGTCAGTTGGGCTGCGATCGAGGAAAAGTCGAACGGATCGAGCGGCCACATCTCGATGGCCGCGGCCGCGGCGTCGAGCCAGGCGATGATGGCGTCGCGCAGCATCGGCGTGAGCACCGCCTGCTCCTCGCTGCCGCGCAATGCCTCGATGCGGCTGCGAATGGTTTCGCTCGATCGCGTCGACAGCACCAAACTGCCCTTGTCGAGGAGCCCGTCGAAAGCCATCAGGGCCGCGGCGCCGTCGCGGGCATGCGCCAGCGACCGGGCATGGTCGCGGGCGTCCTGGCGCCAGCGCGTGGCGTCGGGGATGAAGCGGGCCAGGAGCCGCATCAGCGACCGCCACTCCTTCATGCGGCGGCGGAATTGGTGCACGGCGTCCGCGTTGGAGCGTTCCGGGTCGGCGATCGCCTCGCGCGCGGCGGCCAGAATGTTCCGCGCGATCGCCCGCACCGCCGGCCCGATCGCCGCTTTCGGCTGCAAAGCAGGTTTTTCGGCCATTTTCGGTTCTTGAAGCGCGTCCATGACGGTCCAACGAGGTGAGAATGACATTATGACGAATTATTGCGCCCGCCGCACTTCCCTTATGCTGGGGCGCTTGCTACATGACCCCACGATCAATCACAGCGTTGACGCGGGGTGGAGCAGCCCGGTAGCTCGTCAGGCTCATAACCTGAAGGTCATAGGTTCAAATCCTATCCCCGCAACCAACCTAATCCTTTGACGACATTAGATTTTTGAGAGCAACCCGGGCCGTTCGTCCTTATATCTGCGATACCGGTCGCGGCCGTTTCTAGGCACGTTTCACGCGTTGCCAGGTGGCTCAACCCGCCATGAAGAGTGAGTGCGGGCCGCCTTCGTCCTTGCTGTAAATCAAGGTTGCCGACCGCTTCCAGGTTCAAAAGGATATTCAATACCGATGTCGCGGCCGGGGGCGGCGCTGGTCCGGGGGCTGAGCGCCGTTTGAATCTCTGCTGTGGTTCAGTTCGTCACAATAAGGGATCGGTAGAGCGGATGGATGCTGTGACGGCCGCGAAATCGCCCCGCCCAACGCCGGACAAAAGCGCCGCCGACGAACTTTTCGCCGTCAGCCAACTGTCGCCCGAGGCGGCGTGCCAAAACCTTCGATCGAGCACGGTCGGGCTTCCACCGGACGAAGCCGCGCGGCGGCTCGAGAGCTGCGGACTTAATCTGGTCACGCGCGAACGAAAGCCGACGATTCTCGAGGAAATCTGGACCAGGGCCAGGAACCCGCTCAATGCGCTTCTGCTGACTCTGGCGGTGGCCTCTTACTTCCTCGGCGACCTGCGGGCCTCGACCGTCATCGCGCTGATGGTCTTTCTCTCGGTCGTCACGGCTTTCATTCAAGAGCATCGCTCCAACGAGGCGGCGGCGCGGTTGCGCGCAATGGTGAAGACGATGGCGAGCGTGCGACGAACCGGCACCGGCAGTGCTGCCGATTTTGTCGACGTTCCCATTGAAACGCTCGTTCCCGGCGACATCGTGCGGTTGTCCGCCGGCGACATGATTCCGGCTGATCTGCGACTGCTCGAGGCCAAGGATTTGTTCGTCAACCAAGCCGCTCTGACTGGCGAGGCCATGCCGGCTGAAAAGTTTGCGCATGCCGCGGCCCAGCATTGCGACGATGCGTTCGACCTCCCCAATGTGTGCTTCATGGGGGCGAATGTCGTCAGCGGATACGCCACCGGCGTCATCCTCCGTACCGGCGCGCAAACGTTTTTCGGCAAGCTTGCCGACCAGATCGCGGGGCGGCGGGTGCCGACCGCGTTCGACCAGGGCATCAACCGATTCACCTGGCTGATGATCCGCTTCATCGTGGTGATGGGCCCGCTCGTTTTTCTCATCAACGGGCTGACCAAGCACGATTGGCTCGAGGCGCTATTGTTCGCGGTGGCGGTTGCGGTGGGGCTCACTCCCGAAATGCTGCCGATGATCGTGACGGTCAATCTGGCGAAGGGCGCGACCGCCATGGCGCGCGCCAAGGTCATCGTCAAACGGTTGAATGCGATCCAGAACCTCGGTGCGATGGATGTGCTGTGTACCGACAAGACCGGCACGCTGACGCAGGATCGGGTCATCCTCAAGAAATCCCTCGATCTCCGCGGTGAAGAGTCGGAACGGGTTCTGCAATATGCCTACTTGAACAGCCATTTTCAGTCCGGATTGAAAAATCTTCTCGATGTCGCCGTGCTCCAGCACGCCGAATTTCACAAAATTCTCGGAATAGACACCGGCTTCGCCAAGATCGACGAAATACCGTTCGACTTCTCGCGGCGGCGGCTTTCGGTCGTGGTCGCTCACGGTCAAGACAAGCATGTCCTCATTTGCAAAGGCGCGGTCGAGGAAATCTTCGCGGTATCCAAACAATGCGAGATCGAGGGCGCGACGATTCCGCTCGATTCAAGCCACTTCGCCGCCGCCAAAGACCAGATGACCGCGCTCAATGAGGACGGCTTCCGTGTCGTCGCCGTCGCCTACAAGGAAATGTCGAGACCGCAGCCGGCGTACTCCGTTGCCGACGAGTGCGACCTCACGCTGCTCGGTTTTATCGCTTTTCTAGATCCACCCAAGGATAGCGCCCGCGAGGCGATAGCGGCGCTGGCCTCCAAGGGGGTGAGGGTGAAAATCCTGACCGGCGACAACGAGGTGATCACGCGTAAAATCTGCCGGGAAGTGAAGCTAGACGCGGGCGACATCGTTCTTGGCAAGCAGCTTGAAGAGATGACCGACGAACAGCTCGCCGACACGGCGGATCGCACATCCGTCTTTGCGAAACTCACGCCGGCGCATAAGGAGCGGATCGTCCGCGCCTTGCACCTCAAGGGCCACGTCGTCGGCTTCCTTGGCGACGGCATCAACGACAGCCCCGCGCTCAAAGTCGCCGACGTCGGCGTCTCGGTCGATACCGCCGTCGATATCGCCAAGGAATCGGCGGACATTATCCTCTTGGAAAAAAGCCTGCTGGTGCTTGCGGACGGCGTCACCGAAGGGCGCAAGATTTTCGGCAACATCACCAAATATATCAAAATGGGCGCGAGCTCGAACTTCGGTAATATGTTCAGCGTGCTCGGCGCCAGCATCTTTCTGCCGTTTCTGCCGATGGCGCCGATCCAGGTGCTGACCAACAATCTGCTGTACGACTTCTCGCAGACGGCGATACCGACCGACAATGTCGACGAGGATTATATCGCCACGCCGCGCCGCTGGGACATCAGTAACGTTTTCAAATTCATGGTGTTCATCGGACCGATCAGCTCGATCTTCGATTACGCCACTTATGGGATCATGCTCTATGTGTTCGGCGCCTGGAACAATCCGGCGCTGTTCCAGACCGGCTGGTTCGTCGAATCGCTGCTGACGCAGACGCTCATCATCCACATCATCCGCACAGCGAAGATTCCGTTCATCGAAAGTCGAGCCAGCGCGGCGCTGATCGGCACCACGATCGTGATCTGTATTGTCGGTATCGCGTTGCCGTTTACCTGGGCCGGCGAGGCGCTTGGCTTCACGCCGTTGCCGCGGCTGTACTGGCCGCTGCTCACCGCGATGCTGTTGAGCTATGCGGTGCTCACGCACCTGGTGAAGCAGTGGTTTGTCCGGCGCTGGGGCATGTGACGCCACGTGCGGTTGATCGGGCGGCTCTGGGCCAAGCTTTGAGTCCATGCTCGATGGGAGTAGTTTCGGGGCCTGGGTGAGCAGGGATCCGTCATGCTGCGGTCTAAATCGGCGTCCGGCGCGGCCGGCCTCGGTCTTGCGCTATCGCTGTCGTTCGCCGCGGCCGGGAGTGTTGCCGCGCAAACCCTTCCGCCGTCCGGGCTTTATCAATGCACGAATGCGACCGGCAGCGCCGCCGACCTGAATTTCACGGTTGGGCCCGGCGAGATTTACACCACCCCCAAGGGTTGGCGCGGCACCATGTCGATCCATCCCCTGTCAGGCAATATTCTGTTTCACGGACCGACGCCGCAGGGCGCCTATCAGGGGCGTTACAACCCCGGCCCGCCGCCGCGGGTCGAGCTTCTCACCGTGACGGGCGGAGTACGCAAAGAAACCGGGATCACCTGCCAGCTTCGTTGACGCACAGACGCGACAGCCGGCGTCGCTTATGCCGCCGGGAAGAAGTGATTGATCGCCGCAAGCACGATGAGGAGGGTGACGCCGATGCCGAAGCTCCAGGCAACGAGCTTCTTCTCGATCGGCAGCAGTGGTTCGGCGGTGGCGGAGCGCAACTCTTCGCGTAGATCGGATTGGTGCGTGAAATCTGACATGAGCTGCGATTTCGCTACCGGGGCGCCTAAAGTCAATGCAGCAAACAAAAATAAGAGAGTCGTGTTTGATTAGCGGCGCGTTCGGCGAATGAATGCTTCGCCGGGGGGATTTGCCAGGAAAGATTGTTTTTGCGCTCGGGCGATGAATTGCCGCTTGCTCACGCCGCCGCTTGCGTGAGCCGGTCCATCTCGCGCTGCACCAGCTTTTGGTAGGGGCCGTCGCGTCGGAGCAGCAATTCCGGCGGTCCGTCCTGCACCACGCGGCCAGCCTGCAACAAGACGATGCGGTCGAAATTGCGCACCGTCGACAGCCGATGCGCGATCGCGATCACGCTGCGCCCCTTCATCAAACGGCTCAGCGCTTCGCGAATGGCTTCTTCGGATTCGCCGTCGAGCGCGGAGGTTGCTTCGTCGAGCAAGAGAAGCGGCGCATCCTTAAGGAAGGCCCGCGCAATGGCAATGCGCTGGCGCTGGCCGCCGGAGAGCTTTACGCCGCGTTCGCCGACCATGGTGCGCATGCCTTGCGGCAGCTCTTCGATGAAATCGCAGCGCGCCGCGAAACCCGCTTCGAGGACTTCATCGTCGGTCGCGTCCGGCCGGCCGTAGCGGATATTGTCCATCACCGAGCGATGGAACATCGAAATGTCCTGCGGCACGACGCCGATTGCCTCGCGCAGACTTTCCTGGGTGACGCGTGCGATGTCCTGGCCGTCGAGCAGGATCCGGCCGCCCTGCACGTCGTAAAAGCGTTGCAACAGCGCAAACAAAGTCGACTTGCCGCCGCCTGAAGGGCCGACCAGGCCGACCCGCTCGCCCGGGCGCAACAGCAGCGAGAAATCCTCGAAAATCTTGCGGCCGTCGGCGTAACGGAAATCGATCGCGTCGAATTTGACGCTCGAGCCGCGGCGAATCAGCGGCTCGGCCTCGGGATGGTCGCGCAAATCGTGCGGCACCAGAAGCGTCGCCACCGCTTCGGCGAGGCGGGCCACATGCTGGGTGACGTCGACGAGTGCGACGGCGAGATCGCGCGTAGCGCTCAGCACCGACAGCGCCAAGGTGCAGGCGAGCACGACGTCGCCGGTGGTCGCCGAGCCCGATTGCCACAGCATAATCGCCCAGGCGACCAGGCCGAGGGTCAATACCACCGTCACAACGGCGTGAAAGCTACGCAGTCGCTCCAGATAGAACAGGCTTCGCCGCCGTGCTTCCAGTTCGCGATCGACCGTGGCGTCGAAGCGGCGGCGCTCGCGCAGGATACCGCCGAAGGCGCGCACCAGTGGCATATTGCTGACGACGTCGACCATTTCACCGTCCACCGTCGCGGCCTTGCGGGCGAAATCGCGGTGAAGCGGCCGGCCGGCCGCGGCGAGGCGGAACATGACCGCCACCATGACGCCTGCAATCAACGCCAGCGCTCCTGCCATTGGCAGGCTGATGGTGCAGACGAGCGCAATCGCCGCAAGTGTCGCCACGCAGGGCGGCAATACGTTCCAAACGAACATGTTCTCGGCGGTGAAGACTGCATTCGAGGTGGCGGTAACGCGGCTTGTCAGCATCCCGGGCATCCGGTCGGCAAAGTAGCCCGGCGAATGTCCCATCAGGTGCCGGAACAGGTCGCGTCGCAGATCGCCGGTGACGGCGACGAAGGCGTAATTGGCGATAAAGCTCGCGAGCCGCCACAACAGATTATCGGCGGCGATCAGCGCGCCGAGCAGCGCGAATGCGGTCCAGACATCGGCTCCGGCCCCGCGCGACAGCGTATCGACGAGGAATTTGACGCCGTATTGGGTTGCCACCGAGCAGGTAACCGCGCTTAGCACCGCTGTCAGAATAACCGCATGCGACACCGGCCGCAGCCGGATGTAACGGAACATGAAGGCAAGCGGCGAGGCGGCGTAGCCTGTCAGTTCGGTCATGCGCGTTTTCATCCGGGCCGGTGACGCTATTGGCTTGTCGGTGCAGTTCGACACCAGGAACTGAACGAGGAGATAGCCGCCGTGTTCCGCGAGCGCATGACCGCATCGTTCAAATTCGCCGCAGCTTCGTTACCAAACGCGGTTCCGTGAGGTGGAACTAGTTTGCGGATATCGGTATCGACGTTGCAGCGCGCCAAAAGTTCCCGCGCCGCCGCAAAATTAAGTTCCATCCATCAACTGAAATAATTCCCCGCTGCGGCGTTGTCCGTAGTCGCCGGGTGAGCACTTCCAGACAACGAGGGTTTTATGCACATCGCACAGGTTGCGCCGTTGACCGAAGCTATTCCGCCGAAACTCTATGGCGGCACCGAACGGGTGGTTTCGTGGTTGACGGAGGAATTGATGGCGCTCGGCCACGACGTGACGCTCTTTGCCAGTGGCGATTCGGTGACCTCCGCGAAGCTCGAAGCGGTCTGGCCGCGCGCCTTGCGGCTCGACGGCGCGGTGCGCGACCCCAATGCGCTGCATATGATGATGCTGGAACGCGTCTATCAAAGCGCCGCCGATTTCGACTTCCTGCATTTTCATCTCGATTATTACCCGTTTTCGCTGTTCTCGCGGCAGGCGACGCCGTTCGTGACGACCCTGCATGGCAGGCTCGACCTGCCGGAGCATCAGCCGGTGTTCGACACCTTTTCGTCGGTGCCGGTGGTGTCGATCTCGAATGCGCAGCGCCGGCCCTTGCCGCAGGCGCATTGGGTGCGCACCGTCCATCATGGCTTGCCGGAAAAGCTTCTGATGCCGAAGCCGGTCAAGCCGGCCTATTTCGCCTTCCTCGGCCGCATCGCGCCGGAAAAGGGTATCGATCGCGCCATCCGCATCGCCGAGCATTGCGGCGTGACGCTCAAGGTCGCCGCCAAGGTCGATAACGCCGACCGCGATTACTACGACGAGAAGATCAAGCCGATGATGCAGGCGGCCAAGGTCGAATTCATCGGCGAGATCAACGACAAGGACAAATCCGAATTCTTAAGCGGCGCGATTGCACTGTTGGTGCCGATCGACTGGCCGGAGCCGTTCGGCTTGGTCATGATCGAGGCCATGGCCTGCGGCACCCCGGTGATCGCGTTCAACCGCGGTTCGGTCCCCGAGGTGATCGAGGACGGTCTGACCGGCTTCGTCGTCGAGGACATCAACGGCGCGGTCGGTGCGGTCGATCGGCTCGGCCATCTGTCGCGGGATAAAATCCGGCGGCGCTTCGAGGAGCGTTTCACCGCGCGGCGCATGGCGCAGGATTATCTCACGGTCTATCGCAAGCTGTCGGACGCGGTCGCGCCGCATTTGCGTCTGGTCGCCGAGAAAGTGCCGGCGCTTTAGCTACCCGTCTTCCGCCGGCCGGGTCTCGGGCATCATCAGCGAAACCACCGCAAGGCCGACGACCGCGATCGCGGCCAAGCTTGCAAAGGCCGCCGCGCTGCCGAAATGATCGGTGACATAGCCGGCGAGCGTCGCCGATAGCGACGCGCCGATGCCGGTTGCGGTGCCGAGAATGCCCTGGCCGAGATTGAAGCGGCCGGTGCCGCGGGTCAGGTCGGACACCACGAGCGGCACCATGACGGCGAATACCGCGGCCGTCACGCCGTCGAGCAGTTGCACGGCGAGCAGCAGCGTCGGATCGGTGACGACGGCAAACAAAAAGCCACGAATTGGCAGGGCTGCGAAGGCGATCAACAAGAGCGGCCGGCGGCCCCAGATCCGCGCCCAGGTTCCGACCCAGGGCGACAAAGCGGCGACGAGAAGTTGCGGCACCACGATGCATGCGGCGATAATAACGGTCGCCCATTGGCTCGAGCGCATGGTGACAACGCTGCCGACCAGCGGCAGCATGGCCGAATTGGCGAGGTGAAAGAGCAAGAGGCAGCCGGCGAAGATCAAAAGCGGACGATTGTGCATCAATTCGCCGGGCCTGACCGGCGGCTTGATGCGCGGCAGCCGCGGCCGCGCGCCGTGGGCCCGCTCGGGATCGATTTCGGCTTCCGAGATCGACCGCAGCGCGATGAGCGCCGGGATCAGCAACAAAACCGTGACGATGAAGACGGCGCGCGCGGAGAGCAGATAGCCGCAGGCGCCCATGGCCGCCGCGGCGAGACCATTACCCACGGACGCAAAGCGTGCGTTGCGCCCGAGCCGCTCGCCGATCGCCGCATGGCCGACGAGGCCGAGGCTGATCGCGGCCATGGCCGGGCCGAGCACGCAACTCGCCAGCGCGTGCAGCACCGAGCCGGCCAGCACCATCGGAAAGATCGGCAGTATCGCATAGGTAAGCGCGCTCAGGCAGATCGCGGCGATTGCCATGCCGGCGACGAAACGTTCCGATTTGGCGGCGTCGACCAGCGCGCCGCCGGGCATCTGGCCGATCAGGGAAACAAAGCCCGCCGCCGATAGAACGAGACCGATATCGACCTGCGTCCACCGCTGCGTCGTCAGATAGACCGAGACGAAGGGCCCAAAACCGGTCTGCACGTCGGCAACGAAGAAGATGAACCAATCGAGCCCGCGCAGGCTTTGCCGCGATGGTGTCGAGGGCAGATCCGGGCCGCCAGGCTGTTCCTCGGGCGCAGGCGCGACGGCGCTCACGCGGTGCGGGTCCGGACGGTCGCCGAAGCGGCGCGAGAGATTTGCGGACACGGTTCCGGCACCGTTGTTTGTTGGTTATTCAAACGGCAAGGGCTCAAGCTTGCCGAGGGCGCCGAGGACGACGACCGGTTTACCCTCCTGGTATTCGGGAGCGGCCTTTACCTGATCGCGCGTCAGTTCGAGCGTGATCTTCTCGTCGGGCTTTGCCTGCGGGAAATGCAGCGCCCCCCAATCGACCGCGATCTTGCGGCTGCCGACGCCCAAAAAGCCGCCGAAGTCGATGATCGCTGCGCGCACCTGGCCGCGGCGGTCAACGATGACGTCGACGATGCGGCCCATGTTCTCGTTGGCGGCGCTGACCACGTCGCGGCCGAGAATGCCCTCGACGTCGTGGTTGTTGAGAATGGTCATCGACGCCGGCGGGGCGGCGGACGGCGCCGGCGGCTGCCCGATAGGCTGGGTGGGTTGCGCCGGTGCGGGCACGGCTTCCGCCAGTGCCGTGGCGATCATGCTGGCCATGGCCAGAACGAAGGCGAGAACAAGTGCGCAGGCCGCAGCCGCGGTCATCACTCGGTCAAGTGTCCGCCCTTCGTCGCGCATGCCGGCTCCGATGGAACTCAATCCACTAAGCCGCGGCGGTCTGCCTGGTTCCACGGAGCGCCGTTCACCTCATCATCGCTAATAATCAGGAGGAGAAAACGATCGATACCCGGATATCGCCGCTGATCCGGGGCGTATCGAGCGAGACGCTGTCGCCATGGCGGCGCACCCGCAGATCGGCGCTCGCTGCAGAAAGCCGCAAATCGCGCAACATCACCTCGTCGAGGAATTTGGGCAACCGCGGATTGCGCAGCCGGATTTCGCCGCGGAACGGATCGAATTCGAGGCCGAGCGAGGCTTGGAGCAGCGTGAACGGCGCGGCGCTGGCCCAGGCCTGCGGCGAACAGGCGACCGGATAGAGCGTGGGGCCGTGGCCGCGCTGGCGCTGGAAGCCGCAGAACAGTTCCGGCAAGCGGCGCTGATCCATATAAGTCGCGGCGGTGAACAAAGCCTCGAACAATGTTTCGACGGAGCGGCGCTCGTCGTAGCGCGCGAGACCGAGCGCGATCAGCGCATTGTCGTGCGGCCAGATCGAGCCGTTGTGGTAGGACATCGGATTAAAGCGCGCCGCGTCTTTGGCGACGGTGCGGATGCCCCAGCCGGTGAAGAAGCGCGGTTGCAGCATCTGCTGCGCGACGCGCCGGGCGCGATCGGGCGCCGCGATTCCGGTAAACAGCACCTGTCCGGCATTCGAGGTACGCACCGCACAGGGCCGCTTGGCGCCGTCGAGCGCCAAGGCGTAGCTATCGATTTCGGGACGCCAGAACGCGGCTTCGAAGCGCTCGGCGAGACGTGTCGCTTCGGCATCGAGCTTTTGCGCGACGGTATCGCGGCCGAGCCGGCGCGCGCAGCGCGCCATCATGCGTTTGGCGGCGTAGACGTAACCTTGCACCTCGACCAGCGCGATTTCGCCTTCGGCGAGCCGGCCGTCGGCATGGAATATCGCGTCGTGGGAATCCTTCCAGCCCTGATTGGCGAGACCCTGCTCGCTGGCGCGCAAATATTCGACGAAGCCGTCGCCGTCGGGGTCGCCCGGCCCATCGATCCAGTCGAGCGCCGCTTCGATCGCCGGCCATAATTCGACGACGGTGTCGAGATCGCCGGTGCGCTCGGCATAGAGACCGGCGAGCAGAACAAAGAGCGGCGTCGAATCGACGCTGCCGTAATAGAGGCCGAACGGCACTTCGCGCAGCGCCGCCATCTCGCCGCCGCGCATCTCGTGCAGGATCTTGCCGGGTTCGGCATCGGCGAGCGGATCGGTGGTCGTCGCCTGATAGGCCGCGAGCCGGCGCAACACGCCGCGCGCCACGTCGGGCGACCACCACAGCATCTGCAGCGCCGTGATCAGCCCGTCGCGGCCGAATGTCGTCGAGTACCAGGGGATGCCGGCGTAGGGGTAGCGGCCCTGCGGCGTATCCGTCATCAGCATCGCGAGATCGGCGGCCGACCGGCACAGGACCTCGTTGAAGCGATCGTTCGAGGTCACGACCGAGGTGCGTTCGCGCGCCTGTTCGCGCATGTCGCGGCGCGCCGCGATCAGGCCGCGCAGGAACGGCAGCGGCAGCGCGTCGGTGCCGTCGCAGCTGACGGTGAGAAAGATCGGGCGCATCTCGCCGGGCTCAAGATGCAGATCGTAGACCGCGGCGGCGGTCGTCAACCGGTCGGGCGGCGGATCGAAATTAAGTGCGGTGCGGCGAGTCTTGCGGTCGAGGCCTTCGTAGACAAGGAACACGCGGTCGTCGCCGTGGAGTTTTGCCGAAGCGGTGCCGCGCCGGTCGCGATGCGCGCCGCGCACTTCGAACAGATCGGCAAAATCGTTTTCGAACAGGATGGTCAGCCGAAGCTCGACGGCACGATCGCCGTAATTGCGCACGCCGAGCCGCTGATAGGCGGTGTCGCGCCACAGAAAGATCGTGCGCAGGATATGGACGCGGTCTTTTTCCAATAGGATGCGCTGGCCGTCCATCAGATCGGGATTGGTCAGATCGACGATGAAGGCGGAATTGTCGTCACGCAGCGTCGAGCCGAGAAGAAGCGGCGGGCTCTGGTTCACCAACAGTTCGAGACGCGATAGATGCCGCGTATCGTTATGGAACAGGCCGGCGGAATCGTTCGATGCCATGCCGATATCGCCGCGGCCGTCGAGCACGATAAAGGTATCGCCGTATTTGAGGGTGCGCGGCGGGCGGGTGGGTTGTGTGGCGGTAATCGTGAAGGCGGCGTCGACAGGCGTTTCGCTGGCGACAAGCGCCGCGGCGGTGTTTTCGTTCATCTTGGCCGCGGATTTTAGCGCCATGAATTTTCCAAAAATGGCTTCTCTGAAAGTAGTCCGATCGACCGGTATCGCTATACGTCGGGCACCGCGATCGGTGTCCCGATTCAAGGTCTGGTATTGCCGTGAATGACTTCGATCACGCGCATTTTTACCGGATCGACCACGACGAGATCGTCCTCCACCATGGCGTATTTGAGGTCTTTTTCCGCCGTGTCGTCGACCGAGGCGACGTCAGCCGCTTGGCTCGGCAATGCGGCGAGTTCGGCCGTGGGCGACACCGGCGCGCCGACCGTCGGCGGCACTGTCCCGGGCATTCCGGGCGCGCCGCGCGCGTGTTGCCGCAGCACGGCATTATAGATTGCCGTCTTCTGCGCTTCGGTAAGCCCGAGCTGCGGGCTCACCACGCCGCCGGCGTTAACGATTTCGTCGGGACCTGCGGATTGCGCGAAGGCTCCTGCCGCGCTGAGATAAAATGCCAGGGATGTCACGGCGAATGTCAGAGCGGCGACCCAATGCGGCAGCCGGGGCGAACCAGTCCGAAAACCAGGCATGCGACGCTCCAGAGGGAAGCGATGGACGCGCTCCGTCGGGTGAACGCCCGGTGGGTCAATTCGGTTCAATGTAATTTTGTTGCACTGCAATGCGTGCCTTCCCTGATGGAGGCGTGCCTCAAATAGAGGTATGGCTCGCTTGCGACTAAAAGCCACGCGGCGAAAAAAATCCGCGGCAGGATGTAAATACTGGCAACCGCCCGGTGTCTCGGGCTAAAAGCAATGAAATCTGTCGGGGACGAAACTAAAAACGGGGACGGAACGCTCATGTCGGTAGCATCAACAATATCCATCGATTCCACCGGTGTGCGGTCGGCCCGCTGGGGTTATCTGGCGGTCTGCGTCATGTGCATGGTGATGATCGCCAACCTGCAATATGGCTGGACGCTGTTCGTCAATCCGATCAACAAAGCGCATGGCTGGTCGATCGCTTCGATTCAATTCGCTTTTGCGATTTTCATCGCGCTCGAGACTTGGCTGACGCCGGTCGAGGGCTGGATCGTCGACGTGCTCGGTCCGCAACGCGGTCCGAAGATCATGGTTGCGTTCGGGGGCATCCTGGCCGGTGCCGGCTGGATCTTGAATGCCTATGCGTCTTCGCTGGCAATGCTGTACTTCGCCTCCGTGGTTCTAGGAATTGGCGGTGGCGCCGTTTACGCAACTTGCGTCGGCATGGCCGTCAAATGGTTCCCGGACCGGCGCGGCCTCGCGGTTGGCCTGACTGCGGCCGGCTATGGCGCCGGCGCCGCGCTCACCGTTATCCCGATTCAATATGTGATTGCCAATTACGGGTACGCCAACGCGTTCCTCTGGTTCGGCATCCTGCAAGGGGGCGTAGTCTTCATACTCGCCTTTTTGCTGCGCGGGCCTGAAGCTGGGGAGGTGGCGGCAGCGCCATTGTCCAAGGTGGCGCAGTCCTCAAGAAGTTTCTCGCCAAAAGACGTGTTGATGTCGCCGGTGTTCTGGCTCCTCTACATTATGTTTGTGATGGTATCGGCATCCGGTCTGATGGCGACCGCTCAGATCGCGCCGATCGCCGCCGACTTCAATGTCGGGAACCAAATCGTGTTCTGGGGCGCCACCACGCTGACGGCAGCCTTGATCATCGACAATATCGCCAACGGCACGGCTCGCCCGTTGTTCGGCTGGATTTCGGACAATATCGGACGGGAAGCCACCATGGCGATTGCCTTCGGTCTCGGCGGTGTCTCGTACTGGCTGTTTTTCGAGTTCGGCACCGCGCCCTGGGCCTTTGTGGTCTTTGCGGCGGTTATCTTTCTGACCTGGGGTGAGATTTTCAGCCTTTTTCCCTCAACCTGCACCGACACGTTCGGCTCGAAATTTGCCACCGTGAATTTGAGCCTGCTCTACACCGCCAAGGGCACCTCGGCGTTTCTGGTGCCGGTCGCCAATCTGATCAAAGCCTCGACGGGCAGCTGGCATATGGTGTTCGTCGTCACCGCGTTGATGAATTTCATCGTCGTGGGCCTGGCGCTGTTCGTGCTTAAGCCGCTGCGGGCGCGGCAGATGGCGAAGAGCTGAACTCTTCATTCCACAACGAAATCGGGGCGCGGGAGCAACCCCGCGCCCGTTTTGCATCAGCTTAATCAGGGCCGCCGAATTTGGCGCCGAGGTCGCGCTGGATCTGCGATCGGATGAACGGGTCCGGATCGTCGCCCAGATAATAGTTCTGAAAATAGACCGGTCCGCAGGGCGTGAGATTGGCGCCGCGGCAGTGTTCCGCATTGGCGGCCGTGGCCGGATGGGGGACCGGCTTTTTTTGTTTCTTCGCCCAGGCGGCACTCGGTGCCAGCAAAAGTGCGAGGCTGAGGGCGCAGATCAGCGGCTTGGTCGAGAGCGATGTCATCATGACCTCCGCGACGTTGGCGGCATGGCAGTAGTGTAATAACCCCACCGGTCCCGTCCTTACGCCAGATCAACGGCGTAATTTGGTCGGACGGCCGTTCCGGGCGTCGCCACAACTGGGGGGTAATCGGATAGGGCCGCGCAAATGCGGCATTTCTGCTCTGGCATAATGTATTACAGTGCGCTATGGGTCTGCCCGGAACGCGACCAATCGCATCGTATAAAGATCGCGTCGTATAAGGGTTGCGAGCGTCATTGATGTCCTCCGGCGTGCACCGATTATCCGTCGCCAAGGGCGACCAAACTGACGGCGATGTCGCCGCGCGCGAGCGGCCGCGCTTCGAGCCGATCGACACCTCCTTCAGTTTCAAGAACAAGGCCTATGCGGCGCTCAAATCCGTGATCGTCGGCATGGATGTCTATGGCAGCACGAGCGAGATCCGGCTCGACGAGCGCAGCCTGGCGCAGGATTTCGGCATCAGCCGCACTCCTGTGCGCGAGGCCATGGCGCAGCTCGAGCGCGAGGGTTTTGTCCGCTCGGTGCCGCGCCGCGGCGTCTATGTGGTGCGCAAATCGAAGCGCGAAGTCATTGAACTGATCACCGCCTGGGCCGCGCTCGAAAGCATGGCGGCCCGGCTCGTCACCGCCAATGCCAGCGACGATGAGATCGCCTCGCTGCGCCGCATGTTCGCCACCTTCGAGAACGGCGAGGTGCGCGCCCATCTCGACGAGTATTCGGAAGTGAACATCGAATTCCACCAGGCGCTGATCCGGCTCGCCCGCAACAGCGTGCTGGTCGATCTGGCCGAGAACCTGTTCACCCATATGCGGATGATCCGGAGGAAGACCATCGGCGAGAAGGATCGTGCCGACCGTTCGATCCGCGACCACATGCATATCATCGAAGCGCTGGAAGCGCGCGACACCGTTCGCGCCGAGACGCTGGTGCGCGATCACGCGCTCGGTCTCGCCGACCATGTCGAGAAATACGCGGACTATTTGGACTGAGGAATGAGCACGGGCTCAACACGCAGAATGCAGGGAGATTCCCATGGCTGATGCAGCAGTAAAAGAGAAAAGCGAAGTCGCAACCTCGGCCGAGGCGGAGCGGGAGCTGACCGACGGCTTCCACCTCATCATCGACGCGCTGAAGCTCAATGGCGTCAAGACAATCTACGGCGTGCCCGGCATTCCGATCACGGATTTCGGCCGCATGGCGCAGGCCTCGGGCATCCGGGTGCTGTCGTTCCGGCACGAGCAGAATGCCGGCTATGCCGCTTCGATCGCGGGCTACCTGACCAAGAAGCCCGGTGTCTGCCTCACCGTATCGGCGCCGGGCTTTCTCAACGGCTTAACTGCGCTCGCTCATGCCACCACCAACTGCTTTCCGATGATTCTGATCTCGGGCTCGTCGGAGCGTGAGATCGTCGACCTGCAGCAGGGCGACTACGAGGAAATGGACCAGCTCGCGATCGCGAAGCCGCTGTGCAAAGCAGCGTTTCGCGTGCTGCATGCGGCCGACATCGGCATCGGGCTCGCGCGCGCGATCCGCGCTTCGGTCTCCGGCCGTCCCGGCGGCGTCTACCTCGATCTGCCCGCAAAACTGTTCGGCCAGGTGATGGATGCCGAAGCCGGCAAAAAGTCGCTGGTCAAAGTCATCGATCCGGCGCCGGCGCAGATACCCGCTGCCGACGCCGTCAAGCGTGCGCTCGATGTGCTGAAAAGCGGCAAGCGCCCGCTGATCATCCTCGGCAAAGGCGCGGCCTATGCGCAGGCCGACGACGCGATCCGGCAATTCGTCGAGAAAAGCGGCATCCCGTTCCTGCCGATGAGTATGGCCAAGGGTCTTCTGCCCGACACCCATCCGCAATGCGCCGGCGCCGCGCGTTCGACGGTGCTCAAAGACTCCGACGTCGTGATGCTGATCGGGGCGCGGCTTAATTGGCTGTTGTCGCATGGCAAGGGCAAGGCCTGGGGCGAGCCCCACACCAAGAAATTTGTGCAGATCGACATCGAGCCGAAGGAAATGGACTCTAATGTCGATATTGCGGCGCCGGTGGTCGGCGATATCGGTTCGGCCGTCGCGGCGCTGCTCAACGCCATGGGCGGCAACTGGCCCCCGGCGCCTGTGGACTGGCTCAACGCCATCAAGGCGAAGCGCGAAGAGAACGTCGCCAAGATGGCGCCGCGGCTGATGAACAATAATTCGCCGATGGACTATCACGGCGCGCTCGGCGTGCTGCGCACCATCGTCAAGGAGCGGCCGGATGCCATCCTGGTCAACGAAGGCGCCAACACGCTCGATCTGGCGCGCGGCGTCATCGACATGTATCAGCCGCGCAAGCGCATCGACGTCGGCACTTGGGGCGTCATGGGCATCGGCATGGGCTACGCCATCGGAGCTGCCATCGAAACCGGCAAGCCCGTGCTCGCGGTCGAAGGCGATTCGGCCTTCGGTTTCTCCGGCATGGAGATCGAGACGATCTGCCGCTACAGACTGCCGGTCTGCGTCGTCATCTTCAACAATGACGGCATCTATCGCGGCACCGACGTCAACAGCGTCGGGCCGGATCCGGCCCCGACCGTCTTCGTCAAAGGCTCGCGCTACGACAAGATGATCGAGGCGTTCGGCGGCAGTGGCGTCAACGCGACCTCGCCGGATGAACTCAAGCGCGCCGTGAATGCGGCGATGGACTCCGGCAAGCCCACTTTGATCAATGCGGTGATCGATCCTGGCGCCGGCAGCGAAAGCGGCCGCATCGGCAATCTCAACCCGCAAAGCAAGCTGGCGAAGAAATAGTAACCGCCTCTCGCGCGTCTCCGCTTAGGCGGAGACGCCGACGGGATATGTTCGATCGGAAAATCGTCGCCCGCTGGAACGGGCATGACTGGAATAGGGAGAGAAACGATGGCAACACGCAAGAGAGCCAATAAGAAAACCAAAGCGAAGGCAAAGCCCGCGGTGAAAAAGACCGCGGCGAAGAAATCCGCCAAGGTCGTGAAATTCAAAGCCCGCAACCCGGCGGCGAAGGCGTCCGCGAAAGCCGCAGCCCCGAACGGTCTGCCGCGGCCGAGCGCAAAACCATTCGGCCAAGCGGGCCGGGCCCTCGACGGCATCAAGATTCTCGACTTCACCCATGTGCAGTCGGGCCCGACCTGCACGCAGCTCCTCGCCTATATGGGCGCCGACGTGATCAAGGTCGAGCGGCCAGGCATAGGCGATATAACGCGCGGCCAGCTTCGCGACGTGAAGGGGGCAGACAGCCTCTATTTCACCATGCTGAACGGCTCGAAGCGCTCGATCACCATCGATTCCAAGCATGCCAAGGGCAAGGAAATCCTCGACCGGCTGATCAAGACCTGCGACGTGCTGGTGGAGAATTTCGCGCCCGGCGCGCTCGACCGCATGGGCCTCACCTGGGAGCATATCCACAAGCTCAACCCGCGCATGATCGTCGCCTCGGTGAAAGGCTTCGGCCCCGGTCCCTACGAAGACTGCAAGGTTTACGAGAACGTCGCGCAATGCGCCGGCGGTGCGGCCTCGACCACGGGCTTTCGCGAAGGCCCGCCGCTCGTCACCGGCGCGCAGATCGGCGATTCCGGCACCGGCTTGCATCTCGCGCTCGGCATTGTCAGCGCGCTCTATCAGCGGCTTCGCACCGGCCGCGGCCAAAAAGTGCTCGCCGCGATGCAGGACGGTGTGCTGAACTTGGCGCGCGTCAAACTGCGCGATCAGCAGCGCCTCGCGCACGGTCCGCTGACCGAATACAGCCAATATGGCGAGGGCATTCCGTTCGGCAAAGCAACCCCGCGCGCCGGCAATGATTCCGGCGGCGGCCAGCCCGGCTGGATCGTCAAATGCAAAGGCTGGGAGGAAGACCCCGACGCCTATATCTATTTCATCACCCAGGCTCCCGTCTGGACCGCGATCTGCGACCTCATCGGCAAGCCGGAATGGAAGACCGAGCCGGACTACGCCACGCCGCCGGCGCGACTGCCGCGACTGAAGCACATCTTCGCCACCATCGAGCAGTGGACCATGACCAAGACCAAATTCGAGGTCATGGACATCTGCAACAAGCACGACATTCCGGTCGGGCCGATCCTGTCGATGAAGGAAATCGCCGAGGAACCGTCGCTGCGCGCGACCGGCACCGTGGTCGAAGTCGATCATCCGGTGCGCGGCAAATATTTGACCGTCGGCAATCCGATCAAATTGTCGGACTCGCCCGCCGATGTGCGGCGCTCGCCGCTCCTCGGCGAGCACACCGAGGAAATTTTGCGCAAGGTGCTCGGCTATTCGGAGAAGGATGTAGCGGAGATCAAAGCCTCCGGCGCGATCACCGCGCCGGAGAAGCCCGCCAAAGCCGAGGCGGCGTAGTTGCGCGTTTCCCGCACGCGGTGCAGCGCGAAGCGGTGCACCGCAGATGCGGGATCGTCGCACACTCGGAGTACGTAACGATCCCGGGTCAGCAGCGCACCACTTCGTGCTGCGCAGCGCCCGGGATACGAGGCCGATAGAGAGGAATAAAGAATGCGTATCGTCGTTCACGGTCAGCAGGCGTTCGGCAAAGCGGTGCTCGAGGCGCTGCTCAAGCGCGGCGACAATGTCGTTGCGGTCTATGTGGCGCCGGAGAAGCCGGGCGCCAAAGCCGATCCGTTGAAGGAAGCGGCGGTTGCCGCAGGGCTCCCGGTGCATCAGCCGGATTCCTACAAAAAGCCCGAGGTGTGGGAGGAATTCAAAGCGCTGAAGCCCGACCTGCAGGTGATGGCCTTCGTCACGCTGTTCGTGCCCGAGGAATTCTTGAACATCCCGACCCACGGCTCGATCCAATATCATCCGTCGCTATTGCCGGCCTATCGGGGCGCCAGCGCGATCAACTGGCCGATCATCAAAGGCGAGACCGAGACCGGCCTGTCCATCTTCTGGCCCGACAATGGCCTCGATACCGGCGACGTGCTGCTGCAGAAAAAGACTCCGATCGGCCCCACCGACACGCTCGGCACGGTCTATTTCGACCGGCTGTTTCCGATGGGCGTCGAAGCCATGCTGGAATCGGTCGACCTGGTCAAAGCCGGCAAGGCGCCGCGCATCAAACAGGACGAGGCGAAGGCGACCTATGAGGGCCGATGCACGGCCGAAAACGGCAAGATCGACTGGGGCAAGCCCTGGGAGCAGATTGATCGGTTGATCCGCGGCTGCAATCCGGCGCCGGGCGCCTGGACCGTTATCGACGGCAAGCAATTGAAGATTTTCGACGCCAAGCCGCTGCCAGCCAAGGACCCGAAGGGGATCGCCGGCAAGCTCGGCGAGATCGCCGTGGTCGAAGCCGATGGCTTCACCGTGGTCTGCGCCGACGGGCGCTTCAAGGTGACACGCGTTCAGCCCGCCGACGGCAAAAAGATCGAAGCCGGCGAATGGGCCAAGTCCGTCAGTCTCGCCGTCAAGGCGCGGTTCTCGTGATGTGACGAACTAGAAATTTTCACAGCCCTGCCGGGTCTCTTCACTCAACGGATCATTCAACATGCCCGCCTCACAGCATCAGTCGCCGAAGTCCGACATTGAAATTTCGCAGGCCGCCAAGAAGCGGCTCATTCTCGACGTCGCGCGCGAACGCCTCGGCATCGCGCCGGAAAACCTCGAACCCTATGGCCACTACAAGGCCAAGGTGTCGATGGATTTCGTCAAGTCGCTGCAAGACAAGCCGAACGGCAAGCTTATCCTGGTCTCCGCCATCACGCCGACGCCGGCCGGCGAGGGCAAGACCACGACCACGGTCGGGCTCACCGACGCACTGAACTACATCGGCAAGAAGGCGATGCTCTGCCTGCGCGAGCCTTCGCTCGGTCCTTCGTTCGGCGTCAAAGGCGGCGCCGCCGGCGGCGGCTATGCCCAGGTGGTGCCGATGGAGGATATCAACCTCCACTTCACCGGCGATTTCCACGCCATCACCTCGGCCAACAATCTGCTCGCCGCCCTTCTCGACAACCACATTTATTGGGGCAATGCGCTCGGCATCGACGAGCGCCGTGTCGCCTGGCGCCGCGTGCTCGACATGAACGACCGCGCGTTGCGCTCGATCGTCTCCTCGCTCGGCGGCGTCGCCAACGGCTTTCCACGCGAGGACGGTTTTGACATCACGGTCGCTTCCGAAGTCATGGCGATCTTCTGCCTTGCCCGCGACCTCGAGGATCTGAAAAAGCGGCTCGGCAATATCGTGGTCGCCTATACGCGCGAGCGCAAGCCGATCCGCGCCAGCGATCTGAAGGCGCATGGCGCCATGACGGTGCTGCTCAAGGAAGCGCTGGCGCCGAACCTGGTGCAGACGCTCGAAGGCACGCCCGCCTTCATCCACGGCGGCCCGTTCGCCAATATCGCGCATGGCTGCAATTCGGTGCTGGCGACGACCACCGCGCTGAAACTCGCCGATTACGTCGTCACTGAAGCCGGCTTCGGCGCCGATCTCGGCGGCGAGAAATTCATGGACATCAAATGCCGCAAGGCCGGCATCGAGCCGTCTTGCGCCGTGCTGGTCGCCACCATCCGGGCGCTGAAAATGCACGGCGGCGTCAAGAAAGAAGACCTCAAGACCGAAAACCTCAAGGCGCTGGAAGCCGGCATGAGCAATCTCAAGCGCCATGTCGAGAACGTGCAGAAATTCGGCATCGTGCCGGTGATCTCGATCAACCGGTTCTCGGCCGACACCGAAGCCGAGATCAAGCTTGTCGAAGACACCTGCAAATCGCTCGGCGTCGAGGCCCTGATGGCCGATCACTGGGCGATGGGCGGCGAGGGCGCGGCCAATGTGGCCAAAGCCGTGGTCAAGGTCTGCGACAGCGGCAAAAGCAAGCTGAAATTTCTCTATCCGGACGACATGCCGCTCTACGAAAAGATCCGCACCATCGCCAAGGAAATCTACCGCGCCAAGGATATTTCGGCCGACAAATCGGTGCGCGATCAACTCGCCAATTTCGAAGCGATGGGTTACGGCAAATTCCCGATCTGCGTCGCCAAGACCCAATACAGCTTCTCGACCAATGCCGACGCCAAGGGCGCGCCGGTCGATCATGTCGTCAATGTGCGCGAGGTGCGGCTCTCGGCCGGCGCCGAATTCGTGGTCGCGATCTGCGGCGAGGTGATGACCATGCCGGGCCTGCCCAGGGTTCCGGCCGCCGATGTGATCGACGTCGGGCCGGACGGCAAAATCGTGGGGCTGTTCTAATCACCAGCAAGGAGAAAACGATGTTGAAATTCTACTATAGCGGCGCGCCGAACCCGACCAAGGTCGCGCTGTTTCTGGAAGAGGCCGGACTGCCGTACGACGCCATCCCGGTCGATACCCGCAAGGGCGAGCAGCACAAGGCGGAATTTCTCGCGATCAATCCGAACGCCAAGCTGCCGGCAATCGTCGACGGCGACGTGACGGTGTTCGATTCAAGCGCGATCCTGCTCTACCTCGCCGAGAAGACTGGAAAATTCCTGCCGGCCAAGACCGACAAGGCGCGCGGCGAACTTCTGTCCTGGATGTTCTTCGTGTCGTCGGGCGTCGGTCCCTATTTCGGCCAGGCGGTGCACTTCAAGAATTACGCGCCGGAGAAGCTGCCTTACGCCATCAACCGTTATGTGTTCGAGGCGCAGCGCCATGCCGGCATTCTCGATGCCCGGCTCGGCAAGCAGAAATACATGCTCGGCGCCACCTATACGATCGTCGACATGAACGTCTGGGGCTGGGCGCGGATGCTGCCGAACGCGGCCGGCGAGGGCGCTTGGGATAAGTTCAAGAACGTCAAGCGGCTGGTCGACGAGATCAGCGCGCGTCCCGCGGCGCAAACGGCCGGAACGCTGAAGGATCGCCACAAGTTCAAGACCGAAATGGACCAGGAGGCCCTCCACGCGATGTTCCCGCATCTGAAAGAAAAAGTCGCGTAAATCGGATCCGGTTGGTTCGTCAAAATACAGCCGGCGCGACCGTTGCGGCCGCGCCGTCGCCGCATCGGCTCGGCTGGGCCTTAACCTGTGATAAGCCCGCGTTCAGAAGGCCAAGCCACAGGCGCGCGGCGCTAAAGAGGGACTTAATTAGTTTTAACTAGAAACGAGCATCGAGATCGAGTGGCTCGTTCAAATGCAGTCTCAACGCCTGTCCCGTCAAGGCCTGGCCCAATGGCCCCGTTTCCTGCTGCAGCCGGCGACGCTATTCGGCGCGGCAATTATCGTCATATTTTGGGTTGGCCTCGCCTATCAGCTCTCTGTTGAACGCACCAAAGCGATAGAGGCTGCGGTTGAGCGCGGCAACGGCGCGGCGCGATTGTTTGAGGTGACCACGATCCGGCTGTTGAAAGACGTCGACCGGACGCTGTTGATGATGCGGCTCAGCTACGAAGACGATCCGGCGCGCTTCGACTTGAGCCGCATGGCGAGGCGGGCTTCTCTGGTCGGTGATGCGACCGTCCAGACTAGTTTGATCGGCCCGGACGGCTACATGAAGTCGTCGACGACGGTGTATACGGGGCCGCCGCTTTATTTGGGCGATCGCGAGCATTTCCAAGTTCACGTCACTGCCAAGTCGGACGACTTGTTTGTCGGCAAACCGGTCCTGGGGCGCGCGTCGGGCAAAGAAACGATTCAACTGTCCCGCCGTCTGCGCAAGCCCGATGGCGGTTTCGACGGCGTTCTGGTCGCTTCGGTCGATCCGGAATTTGCCGAACAATTCCATCAAAGCATCGATCTCGGAGGCCATAGCAGCGTCAGCATTCGCGGCCTCGACGGCGTGATCCGCGCCGCCTATGGCTTCGCGGTTCCGCCGACCAAGATGACGCCGGCGCTGGCACAGGCATCGGCGCGAGCGCCGATGGGGCATTTTTGGGGTGGCGGTGCCGAGGACGGCATCAATCGCCTGGTCACCTATCAACTGCTCGCCGGCTACCCGCTGATCATTACGGTCGGCGAGGCCGAGAATCATATTTTCGCCGACTATCGCCTTCACCGCATCGTCTATTGCGTCATCGCAACGGCGCTGACGCTGCTGGTTTTGCTTGCGGTCGTTCTCAGCTTCCGCCGGCATTGGTCCTTGGAACGGATAAATGCGAGATTCAACGCCGCGCTTGCTAACATGACGCACGGCCTCTCCATGTATGACGCCGAGAAGCGGCTCGTTATTTGGAACGATCAATATGCGAGATTATATCGTCTGCCGCCGGCGCTCTTGAAAAGTGGGACGCCGTATCACGTCATCATGGAGCATCGGGTGCGCGACGGCACTGCCGCCGCCGATGACGGCTCGGCGGGCGGCGGGCTCGGCGAATGGGCCGGCCCATCCTCGCAAGGACTTGCGAAGCGGACGGATCAAATGGTCGCCGGACGTCTGATCCGTATCACGCGGCAGCCGATGAGCGAGGGCGGCTGGGTCGCCATCCATGAAGATATCACCGAGAGCGCGTCTCGCGCGGAACGGGAAAGGCGCCGCGCCGAGATCGATGCCGCCATCAAAGCCTTCCGCGACGGTGTCGAAGCGATATTGGCGTCGGTGAAGAACGGCACCGGCGATCTGAAGTCGGTTGCCGAAAAGCTTTCGGCGTCTTCGAGCGTGGCCTCGAAGCAGGCCTCCGGCGCCGTTGAAGCATCGAATAACGTCACCGCGAATGTCGGTTCGGCCGCGACCGCGACGGTCGAATTGGAGGCCTCGATCCGCGATATCAATCAGCGGCTCCATCGCGCCGCCGAGGTTGTGCGGGGGGCGCTGCACAAGGCCGAAGCCACCAATAGCGAAATCGGCGGCCTGACGATGGCGGCGCGGAAAATCGGCGACGTGGTCAAGCTGATCAACAACATTGCGGGCCAGACCAATCTTCTCGCGTTGAATGCCACGATCGAAGCGGCGCGGGCCGGCGAGGCCGGACGAGGATTCGCGGTGGTCGCCTCGGAAGTAAAGGCGCTCGCGGTGCAGACAGCCAAGGCGACCGAAGAGATCGCCGCGCAAATCTCCATGGTTCAGGGTTCCACCACCACCGCCGTCGACGCCATCCAGAACATCACGGAGAGCATGCAGGAGATCGATCGCTATACCTCCGCGGTGGCGCACGCGGTCGAACAGCAGAGTATCGCTACCGGCGAAATTTCGCGAAACATCGAGGACGCCGCCCGGCAGACCAAGATGGCCTCTGCGGTCTTCGCCAAGGTCGTCGGCGCCATCTCCGATACCGACAACTCCGCGGACAAAGTGTTGACGACATCTCAGGCCGTCGACGCCGCCGCGATGAATCTGCGCGATAAAATCGAAGGCTTCTTGCGCAAGGTTGCGGTCTGAAGCCGGCCACGCCGCTTATTCGCGGGCGCAGGGCTTTCAATCCGGTGCGGCTCGTTCACTCGCGAACGCATAGTCCGGCAATTTCAAGGTATCGACGATGTCGCCGCCGATCGCATGTTTGGCGAGACCGGGGAGGCGAAACGCCTTGATCGTCTGCCGGCGCAGGAACAGGCCGAACCTGGTCTTCGGCGCAAAGAAGCCGGCGAAGCGCTCGGCGCTGCGTTGCTTGGTCGCGATATAGGGCCGCAATAATTCTTCATAGCTTCGAAAGGCGGCTTCGTGCCGGCCGCCCGACTTGGCCAATTCACCGGCCAGCACATAGGCCGCCGTCGTCGCCAAAGCCGACCCTTGTCCGCCCAAAAGCGAGATGCAGAAGGCGGCGTCGCCGACGAGCGCGACACGGCCCTTCGACCATCGGTCCATGACGATCTGGCTGACGCGGTCGAAATAGATGTCATCGCAGCGATCGAGTTGTTCGAGAATGCGCCCGGATTCCCATTTTCCGTGAGCGAAGCGCTCGCGCAGGATGGCCTTCTGCGCTGCGAGATCGAGTCTTCCGTCGGCCGAATCGACCTCGCCGGCGAAGACGAACAAGAACAGCGTTCGGTCGCCGTGGAGCGCGAAGCGTGCCAGCTGCCGGCCGGGCTCGCCATAGACCACATAGACGTCCTCGTCGCGGGGGCGGTATCCCTCGACCTCAAAGGCTGCAACGACGTAGCCGAGCCTTTTCTCGAAGCGCTGCTGCGGTCCGAAAACGATCCGGCGAACGGTGGAGTGCAGCCCGTCGGCGCCGATCACCAAGTCGAAACGCCGCTCACCGCCGTGCTTAAGTTGAACATCGACCCCGTCACCGTGATCGCGCAGCCCGACAATCTCGTCATCGAAGTGAACTTCGGCGGCGTGCCCGAGCTTGTCGAACAGCAACCGCGACAGGTCGCTGCGGCCGAGCGTAATGTAACGGCCGCCGGTCAATTCGCTGAACACCGCCGTGCCGAAGCCGGCGGCGCGGCGGCCGCGTGCATCGACCATGCGCAGTTCGCGCATATGGTAGCCCACGCGATCGAGCTGCGCGGCGAGGCCCATGCGCTCCGCGATATCGTAGCCGAGGCCCCAGAAGTCGATCACATAGCCGCCGCCGCGCAGCGCCGGCGCGCGTTCGACGAGGGTGGGTCTGAAACCGGCTGCCTGCAGCCAAAATGCGAGCGTAGGACCGGCGATTCCAATTCCGGCGATCAGGACGGTCTTGTCGCGCATCCCGGCCCAGCCTCGCTGCCGTCATTCGCCGAACGGTCTGATGCTTTCCGCCACCGAATCGGCGACGTGTTCCTTGGTGATAACGCCGACGATCTCCGACGGCCGCCAGCGCCCGCCGGTTTTGGTCACAACCGCCATGCCGGCATTGTGGCGGGCCATGCGCTGCACGATGTCGAACACGATGTCGTTCTCGCGCGCCAAGGTGAAATTGCGCTGCGCCACGTCGCCCATTTGGATGCCCGCATAGGCGGCCTCGACACCGCGCCGCAGCCCGGTATTGACGCGCACGGTGCCGGCGATCCGATTGCCGCGCGTCACCACCACATGTTTCATGCCTCCGGCCGCGCCGTACTGGCGCAGAAAAGCGTCGAAATCCGCGTTCGCGGGCATCAGCGACACGTCGCGCTCCATGACGTCGCCGGCGCGCCGGATCAGGAACATGTTGGCGTGCAGCGCCTTCGGCACCATGTGGCCGCGGCCGACGAGCTTGATCGTGTAGATATTCTCCGGCGACAACAGGCGACGCACGCCGATGGCGAGCGCGACCGCGACGATGCTGGGCATGACCAGGTCGTAATCGCGGGTCATTTCGAAGATCATGGTGACGGCCGTCATGGCGGCGCCGGTGCCGCCGCCGACCATGGCGGCCATGCCGATAATGGCGCAGGTCGGCACGCCGAGGCCTGCTATCGGATGGACGGAATTAACCAAGGCGCCGAACGCGCCGCCGATTGTCGCGCCCATGAACAGCGATGGCGAAAACACGCCGCCCGAAGCGCCCGAACCGAGACTCGTCGAGGTAGCCAGAAGCTTGGCGGCGAACAGCAGCCCCAACAACGCCGGCACTTCGAGATGGTCCGAAAGAATCGCCTGGATCGTGGAGTAGCCGACGCCCTCGACGTAATAATGCCCGGCGGTCCGGAACAGCGAATAGATCAGGACGCCCATCAACAACATGCCGCAGGCATGCCGGAAGTATGGGTTCTTGATGTGCTCGAAGATGGCCTCGGCGAAAGTGAGGCCGCGAATGAAGGCGGTGGCGGCGACGCCGATAAGGGCGCCGAGTAAGGCGTAAAGCAGCAATTCCGGCAGCGAAGCCGGATGTTGCGAGGTCAATAGCGCCGCCGGAATCTCGAACGCCGGATGGATGCCGAAGAAAATGCGTCCGACAAAGGTCGCGGTTCCGGTCGCGAGCGCGACCGGCAAGAAAGTGCGCGCACTCAATTCCGGCAGCATCAGCTCGATGGCGAACATCACGCCGCCGATCGGCGTATTGAACGTCGCCGCAATGCCGGCGCCGGCGCCGGCCGCCACCAGCGTGATGCGTTGCCATGGCGCCACCGGAATGATCTGGCCGAGCGACGACCCCAGCGCCGCGCCGATCTGGATGATGGGACCTTCCCGTCCGACCGCGGCGCCGGTGCCGATCGACAGCGCCGAGGCGAGCGACTTGATCAAGGCGACGATCGGCCGGATCACGCCGTCCTTGTAATAAATCGCATCCATGACCTCGGGCACGCCGTGACCGCGGGCCTCCGGCGCGAAATTGGTGATGAGGAAGGTGACCACCATGCCGCCCAGCACGGGAACCAGAATAATGAACGGTCCCCACGGACCGGGCGGCGTGAAGACGCTCGAGTCGTAGTCAGTCGAAAACGTGCCGAGAAAGGCGATGTTGTGAATGAGCCCGATCAGTGCCCGAAACAGCACCGCGCCGGCGCCGGTAATGAGGCCCACCACGACGGCAAGGAGGGAGAGGCGGACGAGGCCGATTCGGAGCGGACGCTTGAGTTTCATGCTGTACCATTGCCGTCGTCGGGTTTACCGCGAAGCCGACGCTACCTTCGTTCATGGGCTGGATGCCACGCCGGGGCTCCGCCTGACTTGCGGCGGCATGTGCGGTGCACGCCCGAAGCCGGGCATAGATAAACCGAGAAGCTCGCGCCGGAAACGATTAATTCCAAGCGCAAACGGCGCGGCCTGGGCGGCCGCGCCGTTGTTACCGTCGCCGATAAAGCCGTTTACTGGAACAGCTTCATCGCATTTTCCAGCGTCTGGATCACGCCCCAAGCCAGCGGGATGCCGACAAAGCCCCAGGCGAGGATGAGTTGCAGCGTGTTCGAGCCCTGATTTTCGTTTGCCATGGTTTCCTCCTCAGGCCAATTTGGTTCAGGCGCCCGCCGGTTCGCCGGCGGCGTCGACGTCCATTTGCGCCCTGACGGCGTCGTGATCGGCCTTCATGTGGAAGCGGTGATGCACCGCTTTGATCATCAGGTTGCAGATGAAGCCGATGACCAGCAGCGCCGCCATGACATACATGGTGACATTGTAGGCCTGCGCCTTCGGCACGCCGCTGTCGATCTGATACTGGCGGATGTAATTCACCAGCACCGGCCCAAATATGCCGGCCATCGACCACGCCGTGATTAGCCAGCCGTGGATGGCGCCGACATAGCGCGTGCCGAACATGTCCTTCAGATAGGCCGGCACGGTGGCGAAGCCGCCGCCATACATGCTCATGATGACGACGAAGCAGAGCACGAACAGCGTGACGCTGCCGATCGAGCCGGTGTGCGGCACGAGGCAATACAGCACCGTGCCGATGACGAAGAAGCAGAAATAGGTGTTCTTGCGCCCGATATAATCCGAGGTCGAGGCCCAGAAGAAACGGCCCAGCATGTTAAACAGGCTGAGCAGTCCGACGAAGCCCGCGGCCGCGACGACTGAGACCTTGCCCGGGAACATTTCCTGGCTCATCGCCGAAGCCTGCCCGAGCACGCCGATGCCGGCGGTCACGTTGAGGCAGAGCACCCACCAGATCAGCCAGAACTGTGGCGTCTTGATCGCGTCGTAGACATAGACGTCGTTCTTGGTGATCAGCTTCTGCTCGACGACCGGCGCCGTATAGCCCTCCGGCTTCCAGCCCGGCGCCGGCACCCGCACGATCGCGGCGCCGACCATCATGAAGCAGAAATAGATGATGCCGAGCGTGATGAAGGTTTCGGCGACCCCGACATGGGTCGGCGTCGAGAACTTCGCCATCAGCCAGACCGAGAGCGGCGAGGCGATGAAAGCGGCGCCGCCGAAGCCCATGATAGCCATGCCGGTCGCCATGCCGGGACGGTCCGGGAACCACTTGATCAGCGTCGAGACCGGCGAGATGTAGCCGAGGCCGAGACCACAGCCGCCCAGCACGCCGTAGCCGAGATAAATGATCCACAGATTATGCAGATAGACGCCGAGCGCCGAAACCAGGAAGCCGCCGCCGAAGCAGCAGCCTGCGGTGAACATGGCTTGGCGCGGACCGCCTTCCTCGACCCAGCGGCCAAACACGGCTGCCGAGGCACCAAGAAAGAAAATCCCGATAGAGAAAATCCACCCGAGTTCGGTCAGCTTCCAGTCGTCCGGCGCCGATTGGGTGATGCCGATCAGTTTGGTCATCGGCAGGTTGAAAACGCTGAAGGCGTAGGCCTGGCCAATGCACAGATGAATGCACAATGCCGCAGGCGGCACCATCCACCGGCTGAAGCCGGGCTTGGCGATCGTGTGACTGCGATCGAGAATAGGCAGTAATGCCATTGCTTGGTCCTCCCTAAGTTTCCCCCGAGCCACCTGTTTCCGCAGACTGCGATGAGCAGCGTCCCGGCTTGTGGGACTCGACGCGGAAGCGGCGCTTCTTGTGCCGATGAAAATCCTATAGCCGGCTCCGAATAGCAAGCGCGACCATCGTCTCGCGGGTCGGCCAGCCCGTACTTATCGACGCATGCGGCGGACAAATCGCACTGCAGGCGGTTGGAACCCTTGGCCCATGAGGTCTCGCCAAGCCGCGGCGGGCCGTACAAAAAAATCCTTGTATTTCATACACTTGCAATATGTTCGCGTAGAAGTTGACGCGTCCCCCGTCGCGACAATGACGTGGTTTCGTTTTATGACCGGGATGCGGATCGCCCGCGATCGCGCCGCAGCTTTGGGCCGGCACTGGAGCCGGACGAGAGACGCCGTGAGGCCAAGTGTCGCGCCGAGACGGGCGAGTGCCCCGGCAGCCGGTATGGGCTCCTCCATCGTCGGCGTCGGACGATAGAAAACTCTCGGCCCGGGCAGATTCGGAAAAATAATCCTCTATTGATTATCCGGCGCGGTCCTTGTTTAGCTCTGTTCCAACGCGCATTTCTTCGATTAACAAGGTGACCGATGAGTTTGACCGAGCCGCCGCCGACATTGCCGCCTGACGGTCGCGGAAAACCCGGCCGGCGCCGGTCGCCGCGCACACCGAAGGGCCGTCAGATCGACCCCCAGGCGGCGGCCGACATCGAAGCGCTGCTCACCGACCGTTCGCGCCGCCGCGATCTGTTGATCGAGCATTTGCATCTGATCCAGGACCATTACGGCCATATCTCGAGCGCCCACTTGGCGGCGCTCGCGGCGGAAATGAAGCTCGCGCAGACCGAAGTTTACGAGGTCGCGACCTTCTACGCGCATTTCGACGTGGTGAAGGAAGGCGAGATGCCGCCGCCGCCGGTCACGGTGCGGGTCTGCGATTCATTATCTTGCGCCATGGCGGGCGCCGAACATTTACTCGCCGACTTACCGAAAAAACTGGGGCCGAATGCGCGTGTCGTGCGCGCGCCCTGCATGGGGGCTTGCGACCGGGCGCCAGTGTGCGCCGTCGGACACAGCCAGGTGATGCAGGCCGACGTGGCGAAAGTCACCACGGCGGTAAAAGCGCCCGCCCATACCCATTCCTATCCGACGCCGACGGATTTCGACGCCTATGTGCGCGGCGGCGGCTACGACTTGCTCAGGGCCTGTATCGGCGGCAGCCGCAGCCGCGACGAACTGATCAAACTGGTCAGCGACGCCGGTCTGCGCGGTCTCGGCGGTGCCGGCTTTCCGACCGGCCGCAAATGGTCGCTGGTGCGCGCCGAACCGGCGCCGCGGCTGTTCGCGGTCAATGCCGACGAAGGCGAGCCGGGCACGTTCAAGGATCGCTATTATCTCGAGCTCGATCCGCACCGCTTCATCGAGGGCATGCTGATCGCGGCCTGGATCGTCGAGGCCGCCGACACCTATCTCTATATTCGCGACGAATATCCCGAGCTGCGGCTGTTGCTCGCCGATGAGATCGCCAAAGCCGAAGCGGCGGGGCTTTCGAGCCACACCAAAATTCATCTGCGGCGCGGCGCCGGCGCTTATATCTGCGGCGAAGAATCGGCGATGATCGAATCGATCGAGGGCAAGCGCGGTTTGCCGCGGCATCGGCCGCCTTATGTGGCCCAAATCGGCTTGTTCGGCCGCCCGACGCTCGAACAAAATGTCGAGACGCTTTATTGGATCCGCGACATCGTCGAGAAGGGTCCCGCTTGGTTCACCTCGCAGGGCCGGCACGAGCGCAAGGGGTTTCGCAGCTTCTCGGTCTCGGGCCGGGTCAGGAATCCGGGCGTCAAACTGGCGCCGGCCGGCGTCACCGCGCGCGAACTGATCGAGGAGTTCTGCGGCGGCATGGCGGACGGCCACACCTTCAAGGCCTATCTGCCTGGCGGCGCGTCGGGCGGAATCCTGCCGGCCGCGATGGCCGATATCCCGCTCGATTTCGGCACCCTGGAAAAGTACGGTTGTTTCGTGGGGTCGCACGCGGTTGTGATTCTGTCCGACAAGGACGACATCAAGGCCGTGGCGCTCAATCTCATCCGGTTTTTCGAGGATGAGAGTTGCGGCCAGTGCACGCCCTGTCGGGTCGGCACCGAGAAGGCGGCCGAGCTGATGGCGAAAGGGCCGTGGGATCCGGCCCTGCTCGAGGAACTGTCGGCTTTGATGCGCGACGCCTCGATCTGCGGTCTCGGCCAGGCGGCGCCCAATCCGCTCCTTTGTGTGCTAAAATATTTTCCGGATGAGTTGAAGAGGCCGCTGGGAACTTGGTGACCGAAAGGCTTGCGCGATGAGCGACGCGAACGCAAAGAATCCCAAAACCTTTACCATCGACGACCGCGAGATCGACATCCGCGACGGCGAGACGATTTTCCGCGCCGCGCGCCGGCTCGGCATCAAGCTGCCGCACCTGTGCTACACGCCGAAGCCTGGCTACCGGGCCGACGGCAATTGCCGCGTCTGCATGGTCGAGATCGAGGGCGAGCGGGTGCTGGCCGCAAGCTGCATCCGCAATCCCTCGCCGGGCATGAAGGTCAAGACCCAGACCGACCGCGCCAAGACCGCGCGCAAAATGGTCGCCGAGCTGTTGGTCACCGACCAGCCGGCGATGGACGTGGCGCACGATCCGGATTCCGAGCTTTGGAAAACCGTGACCCGGCTCAAAGTCGAGCCCGGCCGCTTCCCGAAGCGGAAGTCTGCCGCGGTGCCGGCACCCGACCGCAGCCATGTGGCGATGGCGGTCAATCTCGACGCCTGCATCCAGTGCAATCTCTGCGTCCGCGCCTGCCGCGAAGTCCAGGTCAATGACGTCATCGGCATGGCCGGCCGCGGCCATCTCGAAAAGATCGTGTTCGATTTCGACGATCCCATGGGTGCCTCGACCTGTGTCGCTTGCGGCGAATGCGTGCAGGCCTGTCCGACCGGCGCGCTGATGCCGGCGACCATGGTGGACGAGAATAATGTTTACAAAGGCAAGCCCGACCGCACCGTCGACAGCGTCTGCCCCTATTGCGGCGTCGGCTGCCAGCTCACCTATCAGATCAAGGACGACAAGATCGTTGCGGTGGTCGGCAAGAATGGTCCGGCCAACCAGAACCGGCTCTGCGTCAAGGGCCGCTTCGGCTTTGATTATGTAGATCATCCGCAGCGGCTGTTAAAGCCGATGATCCGCAAGGACGGCGTGGCGAAAGTGCCGCACGAATATATCGATCCGTCCAATCCCTGGACGCATTTCCGCGAGGCGACGTGGGACGAAGCGCTCGACCGCGCCGCCTCGGGCTTGAAGAAAATCCGCGACCGCGACGGACCGCAGGCGCTGGCCGGTTTCGGGTCCGCCAAGGGCTCGAACGAAGAAGCCTATCTGTTCCAGAAACTGGTGCGCACCGGCTTCGGCACCAACAATGTCGATCACTGCACGCGGCTGTGCCACGCCTCGTCGGTGGCGGCGCTGCTGGAAGGCGTCGGCTCGGCGGCGGTGACCGCGACCTTCAACGAGTGCAAGAACTCCGATCTCATCATCGTCATCGGCGCCAATCCGACCGAGAACCATCCGGTCGCCGCGACTTTCTTCAAGCAGGCGGCGAAGCGGGGCGCCAAGCTCGTGGTGATGGATCCGCGCGGCCAGGCGCTCAAGCGCCATGCCTGGCGCATGCTGCAATTCAAGAACGGCGCCGACGTGGCCATGCTCAACGCCATGCTCAACGTCATCGTCGCCGAGAAGCTTTACGACCAGCAATATATCCAAACCTATGTCGAAGGTTTCGAGGCCTGGAAAGACAACGTCAAGGATTTCACCCCGGAAGAGATGGCGCCGATCTGCGGCATCCCGGCCGATACGCTGCGTGAAGTGGCGCGTGCCTATGCGCGCGCCGAGAGCGCGATCATATTCTGGGGCATGGGCGTGTCGCAGCACACCCATGGCACCGACAATGCGCGCTGCCTGATCGCGTTGTCGCTGATCACCGGCCAGATCGGGCGGCCCGGCACCGGGCTGCATCCGCTGCGCGGTCAGAACAACGTGCAGGGCGCGTCCGACGCCGGTCTCATTCCGATGTTCTTCCCCGACTACAAGTCGGTCGAGAACCCTGAAATCCGCGGCCAATATGAGAAGGCCTGGGGCGTCAAGCTCGATCCGAAGCGCGGCAAGACCGTGGTCGAAATCATGACTGCGGTGCATCACGACGAGATCAAGGGCATGTATATCGAGGGCGAGAATCCGGCGATGTCGGACCCCGACCTCAATCATGCGCGCCAGGCGCTGGCGCATCTCGAACATCTCGTGGTGCAGGACCTGTTCCTCACCGAGACCGCGGTCTATGCCGATGTGGTGCTGCCGGCCTCCGGCTGGCCGGAGAAGGACGGCACCGTCACCAACACCAATCGCCAAGTGCAGATGGGCCGCCAGGCGCTGCCGCTGCCGGGGGATACCCGCCACGATCTCTGGATCATCCAGGAAATCGCCAACCGCATGGGCTGCGGTTGGACCTACAACCATGTCAGCGAGGTCTATACCGAGATGGCCTCGATGATGCCGGCGCTCGACAATATTTCCTGGGACCGCATCGATCGCGAATACGCCGTCACCTATCCGTCCGATGCGCCGGACCAGCCGGGCCGCGATGTCGTGTTCGACAAGGGCTTTCCGCGACCGGGCGGCTTCGCCAAGCTGGTCGCGACCAAGTTGCAACCGCCCGACGAAGTGCCGGACGAGGATTATCCGTTCATCCTCACCACCGGCCGGCAGCTCGAACATTGGCATACCGGTGCCATGACGCGGCGCGCCACCACGCTCGATGCGCTCGAGCCCTCGGCGGTGGCCTCGGTGTCGCGCGGCACCATTACCAAGCTTGGCATCAAGCCGGGCGATCCGATTCGGGTCGCGACGCGCCGCGGCACGGTGGAACTCTCCTCGCGCCAGGACGACGCCATTCCGGACGGCGTGGTGTTCATTCCGTTCGCCTATGTGGAGGCGGCCGCGAATCTGTTGACCAATCCGAAGCTCGACCCGTTCGGCAAGATTCCGGAATTCAAATTCTGCGCCGCGCGCGTCGAGGCGATCGATCCGGCGACGCGGGTGGCGGCGGAGTGATCGCGGGTCGGTCGTGAGGGATCGATAGTCGGAGCAATATTCCGCGTCGCTCCGATTGTTGGTTGCTGATTAGCGATGTCCGGGATGGATCCGCACGACGAGATCGAGCGCCTCGAAGCGAGCATCGAGGATCTCGCGGCCCGCATCGGCAACTGCCGCAAATTCATGCTTGCATCGCGGATCGCCATTGCGGGCGGCATTGTCGTATTGGCGGCGTTGTTGCTGGGCTTGATCCGATTCGACCCGATGCTGATGGCTGGAGCGGCGGCGGCCGCGATCGGCGGCGTCGTTGTGTTCGGATCCAACAGCAGCACCGCGAAGGAAGCCGCCGGCGAACTGGCCGCCACCGAGGCCGCGCGGACGGCCCTGATCGCGCAACTCGATCTCCATCTCGTCGCCGAACGGCCGACCTTGCACTGATACATGTGACAAGAGTGACGCTACGCTTTCGTCGCGTCCTTGAAATAGGCTTCGACCGCTCCGGTGAGCTTGATGGTCAGCGGATTGCCGTAACGGTCTTTGGTCTTGCCGGCCTCGACGCGGATCCAGCCTTCGCTGATGGAGTATTCGGCGACATTGGTCTTCTCGACGCCTTTGAAACGTATGCCGACGTCGCGCCTGAGAACGTCTTCGTCGTAATACGGGCTCTTCGGATCGGTCGACAGCCGGTCGGGCGGAACTTCAGACATGGCAACCTTTTCCTCCGATTCAGCCAATGGCTGCCACTACGTATGAAACCCGGATGCAAATAACAATGCAATCTTAAGCATCCCGAACGGATTGCGCCCAAACGATCCCGGAATTTGACGCATCTCAACACCCAAAATCGCCGCTCGCGCGTTGTTTGTGCAACACAAGGCCTGGTCGGCGACAGCGATCCGAATGCGCCCCTGGAACCCGGCCGCATCATGATGATGAAGTTTCTTGCGCCCCCACTGGTCAGAATCCGGCAGTTTGTGCCGTGTATTCTGGTGGCGTCCGTCGGCATCGCCGTGTCGCTGGCTGCGGCGGGGATGACCGCCAATCGCGAACGCCAGAACGCCCAGTCGCAGTTTCGCGTCATCGCAGAGAATCATTTCATGGTCGTGCAAAACGGCCTCAACCAATATGTGAACCGGCTTCGGGCGGTGCGCGCATTGTTCGACAGTTCAGATGCGCCGGTATCGCGCGACGCGTTCGAAGCCTTCGTTCGGCCGCTGCTGCTCGAAGATGCCGCCATCACCAACCTGTCGTGGGTGCCGCGCGTGCCGGACGCGCAGCGCCCAGCGCATGAGCGCAAGGGCGCCGCCGAGGGCCTGCCGGATTATCACATCAAGGACATGACTGCCGACGGTACGATGGTTGGGTCTCCCGAGCGCAAGGAATATTATCCGATATTCTACGCGACGCCGCCGCTGACCTCGCCACTCTACGGTCTCGATCTGCGCTCGGAACCGGCGACCTGGGCCGAAATGGCGGCCGCGCGCGACGGCGATCGCTTGGGCTATTCGCCGGTCCGGTCGCTGGTGACTACCGGCGGCGCCAAGAGCGGCTTTCTTTTCTCCTTGCCGATTTACCAGCGCGGATCGCCGCACGATTCGCTGGAGGACCGGCGCAGGAAACTCATCGGATTCGTGCACGGTTCGCTGGTTACGAGCACGATGATCGATGGCATCATCGCCGCCAACAAGACGCCAAAGGGACTGGACTCCTATTTCTTCGAGCCCGGCAGCGGTCCGGACGGCGCGCCGTTTTATATCCACAGCTCCCGTCTGCGCACGTCGCCGGCCGAAGCAAAAACTTCGGCCGCCATCGGAGCGGGCGAGCATTGGTCGAAGGAACTGACGGCCGACGGCCAGCCGTGGCTGACCATGGCGATGGTGCCGATGCCGGATGGTCCGCTGACCGCGCATCATGACCGCTCCTGGGTCGTTTTGATCTTTGGTCTCATCATCACCGCCGCGGTGGTAATCTATATTCGGTCGTCGCGCCGCCACGCCTGGCGCATGATGCAAGTGAACAGGCAGGTCTCGGATCTGGCGCAAACCGACGCGCTGACGTCGCTCGTCAACCGGCGCGCCTTCATGACGCAACTCGGCGCCGCATTCGCCGCATGCCGCCGCGGCGCCAAGCCGTTTGCCGTGCTTTATTTCGATCTCGATCACTTCAAGGACGTCAATGACACGCTCGGCCACTCCGTCGGCGATGCGCTGCTGCGGCAGGTCGCGGTCCGCGTCACCGCCTGCGTCCGCGAGAACGACGTGGTCGCCCGGATCGGCGGCGACGAGTTTGCGATTCTGCAGACCGATGCCGAGGAAGCGGCGGCAGCCGGCGCGCTCGCCGATAAGATTGCGACCATCCTCAACGAACCCTACGTGATCGGCGGCGATGAGGTGAATATCTCGGTCAGTATCGGCATATCGTATTACGAGCCACAGACCGTGGGGCCGGACGCGATGATGATCCAGGCCGACCTCGCGCTCTATCGCGCCAAGGGGGACGGCCGCAATTGCGTGCGGTTCCATAGCGCCGATCTCGATCGCGAAGTCCGGGAACGCGTGGTCATCGCCGACGACTTGCGCGGCGCGATCGAGCGCGGCGAACTCCATCTCCATTACCAGCCGCAAGTCGAGCTCCGAACCGGCCGCATCGTCGGGCTCGAGGCGCTGCTGCGCTGGCGGCATAAGACGCGCGGCAATATCCCGCCATCCGTCTTCATCCCGATCGCCGAGCGCAGCGGACAAATCCAAGTGCTGGGGCAATGGGTGCTCGACGCGGCCTGCCGGCAATTGCGGCTATGGCGGGATCAGGGCATCGCTCCCGAAATTCTCGGCGTCAATTTTTCCGCTTTGCAGTTCAAGGGTTCTGCCACTATCGGCCGCGACGTCGCCGCGAGCCTCGGCAAATGGGGCATCGCGCCCGAGAAGATCGAGCTTGAACTGACCGAATCCGTGCTGATGGAAATCACCCAGCAGCACAGCGAGCGCTTCGACGATTTGCGCCGGCTCGGCGTGCGAATCGCGATCGACGATTTCGGTACCGGATATTCGTCGCTCAGCTATCTGGCGAACTATCCGATCAACCGCGTGAAGATCGCGCAGGAGCTGGTGTTCGGCGTCGATATCGATCACCGCAGTGCGACGGTCGTGCGCGCCGCTATCCGGCTCGCCCATGAACTCGGCATCGAGGTCATCGCCGAGGGTGTCGAGACCGAAGGCCAGGAGAAGTTTCTGTTGTCGGCCGGCTGTGGCCACGCCCAGGGCTATTATTTCAGCAAGCCGGTCGATGCCGCGCGCGCAACCGAGCTGCTCCGCGTCGGCAAGATCGAGCCGGGACGGCCGTCGCTGCGGGTCGTTCAGACCACGGCGGCCTGAGGCTGAGGTCCGTCCATTCTATTCGGCGGGCGCGATATGGGCGTCTTGGCCGAGCTCGATCATCGCCTCGCTCTCAGCTTTTCCGTCCCGGAGGTCGACTTGTCCGGCCGCGATCGCCCGCGTCAGGTCGGCCGGCGGGGCTGAGCTTTTCGCAGGCCGCGCTGTGGGTTAGAGTGGTACAATGTCTCTTGCCGCCGATACCCTACCGTTATCGCCCGCCGCAGCCCCCCGTCACGACTGGTCGCGCCCAGAGGTGGGGGCGCTGTTCGATCTGCCGTTCCCGGACCTGATGTTCCGGGCCCAGAGCGTGCACCGCCAGAATTTCGATCCGGCCGAAGTGCAAATATCGACGCTGTTGTCGATCAAGACCGGCGGGTGCCCGGAGGACTGCGCCTATTGCCCACAAAGTGCGCATTACGAGGCCGGCGTCCATGCCGAAAAGCTGTTGGCGACGGAAGCCGTGCTGGCCGAGGCGCACGCCGCGAAATCGGCCGGCGCCAGCCGCTTTTGCATGGGCGCGGCCTGGCGCTCGCCGAAGGATCGCGACCTCGATGCGGTCTGCGCCATGGTCGAGGGCGTCAAGGCGCTGGGGCTCGAGACCTGCGCCACGCTCGGCATGCTGACCGGCCCGCAGGCGCGGCGGCTGAAAGACTCCGGCCTCGACTATTACAACCACAATCTCGACACGTCGCCTGAATTCTACGGCGAGATCATCACCACCCGCACCTATCGGGACCGGCTCGAGACGCTCGCTCATGTGCGCGAGGCCGGCATCCATGTCTGCTGCGGCGGCATCGTCGGCATGGGCGAAACCCGCGAGGATCGCGTCGGCATGATCGCCACATTGGCGAGCCTCCCGGTGCATCCGGAATCGGTGCCGATCAACATGCTGGTGAAGGTCGCGGGCACCCCGCTGGCCGGCGAAGCAGCGCTCGATCCGATCGAGTTCGTGCGCACTATCGCGGTTGCCCGCATCGCCATGCCGCGTTCGGTGGTGCGGCTTTCGGCCGGCCGCGAGGACATGAGCGCGGAGACGCAGGCGCTGTGCTTTCTTGCCGGCGCCAATTCGATCTTTTACGGGCCGAAGCTTCTCACCACGCCCAACCCCGGCCGCGATCGCGATCGCGAGCTGATGGACAGACTGGGCTTAAGCCCGATGGACCCCTCATAGGTCGGACATTCATGCAGATTGATCGATACGCCGCCCGCTGGACGCAGCGCGCGTTGCTCGCTTGTGTCGGCGCGGTGCTTGTCGCCTGCGTCGGGCTGTCGGCGATCGCGCGCGGCGAGCCGCCCGACGACATTCTCAGCCGGGACAGCGTGCTCCGCGATCCCGACATTCCGTCGCTCGGCAATCCAAAAGGCGACCTGACCGTTGTCGAGTTTTTCGACTATCAGTGTCCGTTCTGCAAAAAAATGGCGCCCGAACTGGCCAAGCTGACGCAGGACGACGGCAACATCCGGCTGGTCCTCAAGGACTGGCCAGTGTTCGGCGAGGCTTCGGTTTATGCAGCGAGGCTCGCCTTGGCGTCGAAATACCAGAACAAATATGTGGAGGCTCACCAGGCGCTGATCGAAGCCGATGGCAAACTCACGGTGGATGCCGTCAACGGCCTTCTCGCCAAGGCCGGCATCGACGTTGCGGTGGCGACAGCGGACCTGCAGGCGCATCAAAAGACCATCGACGATCTGCTGGCCCGCAACGGCGCGCAGGCCGAGGCCTTCGGGTTTCAGGGCACGCCGGGCTTCATCGTCGGCACGTTTCGAGTGCCCGGCGCTTTGGAAATGAAGGTCTTCAAGCAGGTGATCGCCGATGCCCGCGCGGCGGCGAAGAAGCACAAGCTTTAGCCGAGGCCTTATTGGCCCTCAGGCAACGATCGAACATTCAACGTGACAGAACGATGACAGCCCATCATTACATCACTCCAAGCTATCTCATGAAAGTGAGATACAGAGGTGATAGGCCAGCCTTGCCGCGACGTTCGGGTTGATTCGCCGCGTATCATGAGTACCAAATGACCGATCACACCGTAAAAGCCTTCGACGCCGATCTTTCCAATCTGCTGCAGATGATTGCGAAAATGGGCGAGTTGGTGGAAACCGAATTCAAGACTGCCGTCGAATCGCTCGTTCGCCGTGACCAGAAGCTGGTGCAGCAAGTGATTGGGCTCGACGAGTCCAACGACGCGTTGCACCGCGAGATTGAGACCAATGCGATCGCTTTGATCGCGCGGCGGCAGCCTGTCGCCTACGACCTGCGCCTCGTCGTCGCAGTCTGGGAGACGGCGATCGAGCTCAATCACATCGGCGACCTTGCGCTGAGCATCGCCACGCGAAAGAGCGCGCTCGGCGTCGAACTGCCGATGCCGGAACCCGCCAAAGCCGTGCGCCGCATCGCCCGCGCCGCGTTGCGGCGGCTTCGCGACGCGGTGCATAGCCTTGTCGTCGGCGACGTCGCCAAGGCCGAGGGGCTGTGGCGTTCCGACCACGAGATGGACACGCTCTACGGTTCGCTGTGCCGCGAACTCTTGACCTATATGATGGCCGATCCGAGCGCGACGCCGACTGCAGTCAATCTGTTGTTCTGCGCCAAAAGCGTCGAGTCGGTCGGCGACCACGTCACCAACATCGCCGACGCGGTGCATTATCTGGTGCAGGGGCGGCGCATCGAAGCATCGCGGGATAAAGCGCCGCTGCGCAGCGAATTGCCGCTCGGCTAGGGGCTACCGCGCCGCGGCGACCATCGCCATTTTGGCTGTGGTTCCATCGGCCGGATTTTGTATAATGGCGCTATGACCAAAGAGCAGGTGAAGGACATTCTCGATCGTGTGTTGACTTGGCCGCAAGAGGATCAAGAGAAGATCGCGCGCTTCGTCCGGCAATTCGAACAGCGGCGCGCCGGCGATGATATTACCGACGAAGAGTGGAAAATCATAGAAGCGCGCGCTGCACGGCGGGACTTGGCGAGCGACGAAGAAGTCGAGGCAGTGTTCAGCCGTTATCGTAACGCATGAAGCTGCGGTACGAACGCGGTGCGCTCGCCGATCTCGAAGAGATTTTTTCTTATATTGCCCAAGACAATCCGCACGCCGCCGCGCGTCTCGCTGCCCGCATTGAGGCGGTTGCAGCTCGAATAGCGGAGACGCCGTATATGGGCGAGGCGACACATAAATCAAACTTCCGGCGCTTTCCGGTTGGAAATTATTTGATCGTATATGAAGTTGGACAGGACGAGGTAGTCGTTCACTACATCCGGCACGGTGCGCGACGGCGGCCTTGGGAAGATGAGTGAAGTTCAGGTCGATAAGACAAAACTCATTAGGGAAATCGGCGATGGCGCAGAATAAATTTGCCCCGGTCACGCCGGGCGAGAGGCCGAAGGAAGAATTTCTGGCCGAGTACGCTCTTTCGCAAAACCAATTGGCGAAAGCGATCGGAATTTCGTCAAACCGGATTGCCGAGATCGTCAACAATCGGCGCCGCATCACCGCCGACACGGCGCTGCGGCTGAGCCTGTATTTTGGCAATAGCCCGGAGTACTGGATGAACCTGCAGAGCCTTTATGATCTGAAATTGGCGCGGCGAAATCTCAAGCCGGCAGATGCCAAGCGCATCAAGGCGCTGCGGGCTGCGTAAATCGGGCGCTCTCGTACCTGTGCAAAGTAGTCACACCCCCGCCGCCCCGCCATCCGCGCGCGGATCGTGCGCGCCTTCGCAGGAGCCATCCGGGTGCAGCACCACGGCGCCGGCATGGCCCATGAGGTCGGCGTAAGCCTCCTCGACCACTTCGACCTCGTGGCCGGCCGCGACGATTTGGTCGACCAGATGGCCATCGAAGCGCGGTTCCAAACGCAGCGCCGTTTTCGGCGCACCCCAGGTGCGGCCCAGCAGCCAGCGCGGATGGTCGATCGCCTCGGCGAGCGGCATCTTGAACTCCACATGGCGGGTGAACACGGCGCTTTGCGTCTGCGGCTGGCCGTCGCCGCCCATGCAGCCATAACCCATGACGCGGCCGTCATTGAGGACGGCGAGCGCAGGGTTCAGCGTGTGGAACGGCAGCCGGCCGGGCGTGAGATAATTGAGCGAGCCCGCCGCGAGCGAGAAACTCGCGCCGCGGTTCTGCATCAACACCCCGGTCGCCGGCAGCACGCAGCCGGAGCCGAATTCCCAATAAAGCGATTGGATATAGGACACGACCAGGCCCGAACTGTCGGCCGCGCCCATCCAGACGGTATCACCCGCGCCCGCCACGACCGGCCAGCGCGCGGCTTTGTGGCGGTCGATCTTGATCGCCTCGCCGGCGATGAAGCGATCCTCAAGAACGCGCTCGAGCGAATGGGGAAGGTAATTCGGATCGGTGACGACGCGATCGCGCATGCGTAACGCACGCTTGGTCGCTTCGACGAGGCCATGGATGTGATCGAAGCCTTCCGGCTCAGTGACGCCGAGGCGGGCGAACAGAGCGAGGATCATCAGCGATACGACGCCCTGCGTTGGCGCGCCGGTGTTGTAGAGCGTGCCGGACGGTAGCGTGACCCGCAGCGGTTCGGCGAGCACGGCGCGGTAGCGCTCGAGGTCGAGCCGGGTCAGCGGGCTGCCGATGCGTTCGAGATCGGCCGCGAGCTCGCGGCCGACATCGCCGCGGTAAAAATCGTCGAGCCCGGCGTGGGCGAGATGCGCCAGCGTTTCGGCGAAAGTTTCTTGTTTCAAGATCGCGCCGATCGCGGGTGCTTGGCCGTCGACAAGGAAGTGCGTGGCGAAGCCCGGCACATCTTTCAGGCCGGCGAATTGCTGTTGGGTCAGCCGCGCTTGGCTGCGCGTCACCGCATAGCCGCCGCGGGCCTGCGCGACGGCGGCCGCCAGCAGCACGTCGAGCGGCAATCTTCCACCCTGGGCCTTGCCGGCTTCGAGCGCCAGCAGCCAGCCGCCGATGGCGCCCGGCACGGTCAGCGCGGCGAGCGGCCCGCGCGTCGGGATCGTCTCGTAATCGCGATAGAGCTCAGGCTTCACCTGCAGTCCCGCGGGTCCGGCCGCCATGATCGCGTGTACTCGGCCGCTTGCCTCGCGGATGAGCCAGAAGCCGTCGCCGCCGAGATGGTTCATGTGCGGATAAACCGCGGCGATGGACGCCGCCATGGCCACCATGGCCTCGATCGCATTGCCGCCCTCGGCGAGCATCGCACGGCCGGCCTCGACGGCGGCGAAATGCGGCGCGCAGACGACGCCGCGGCGATGGCCGGCGCTATACAGGTCCATGATGTTCGCTCAGCTCAGCGTGGCAGGTTCGGTAAATCCGCGCTTGCGCAACAGCGCGTCGGCGGTCGGCAGCCGGCCGCGGAAGGCTTTGTAGGCCTCGGCGGGATCCCGCGAGCCGCCGGCCGCATAAATCGTGTCATGGAGCCGCTTCGCGGTGGCGGGATCGAAAATGTCGCCGGTCTCCTCGAAAGCCGCAAAGGCGTCGGCGTCGAGCACCTCCGACCACATGTAACTATAATAGGCCGACGCATAGCCGCCGCCCGAGAACACATGATCGAAATGCGGCGGCCGGTGGCGCATGGCGATCTCGTCCGGCATGCCGATGCGCGATAGTTGCGCTTTCTCGAAAGCGGTCGGATCGAGCATGCCCGGCGCCGGCAGCGAGTGGAAATCGAGATCGACCACCGCCGAAGCGATGTATTCGACCGTCGTAAAGCCCTTGTTGAAGTTCCGCGCGGCGATCAGCCGCTGCAGCAATTCTTCCGGCATCGTTTCGCCGGTCCGGTAGTGGCGGGCGAAGCGCCGCAGCACGTCGGGCTGCGACAGCCAATGTTCGTAAAGCTGCGACGGCAGTTCGACGAAATCGGTGGCGACGCTGGTGCCGGAGATTTTCGGATAGGTGACGGCGGAGAGGAGGCCGTGCAGCGCGTGGCCGAATTCGTGGAAGAGCGTGCGGGCATCCTCGAAGGAGAGCAGCGTGGGCTCGCCGCCGGACGCCTTGGCGAAATTGCAGACATTGACGATGAGCGGGTGGATGTCGCCTGCGAGCTTTTCCTGATCGCGCAGCGAGGTCATCCAGGCGCCGCTGCGCTTGGAGGCGCGGGCAAAATAGTCGCCGAAGAACAGCCCGACCTTACGGCCGCCCGCGTCCCGCACCTCCCAGGCCCGCACGTCGGGATGCCACACCGGCACGTCGGCGCGCTCGGTAAAGCGCAAGCCGAACAGCCGTTGCGCGGTATCGAACACGGCCTCGACCATGCGGTCGAGATTGAAATAGGGCTTGATCGCCGCCTCGTCGAAATCGCAACGGCGCTGCCGGAGCTTTTCGGCGTAATAGCGCCAGTCCCACGGCTCGAGCTTGAAATTGCCGCCGCCCTCGCGGACGAGTTCCTGCATGGCGTCGCGATCGGCGAGCGCGCGCAGCCGCGCCGGCGCCCAGACCGCGTCGAGGAGGCCACGCACCGCGGACGGCGTGCGCGCCATGGCGTCGTCGAGCCGGTAGTGGGCGAAATCCGCATAGCCGAGCAGTTGCGCCCGCTCGGCGCGCAGCCGGATCATCTCGGCGATATTGTTCTTGTTGTCGGTCGGCCCGCCATTGTCGCCCCGCATGGTGAAGCCGCGAAACACTTTTTCGCGCAGATCGCGGCGGTCGGAGAATTGCAGAAACGGCTCGACGCTCGACCGCGACAGCGTGACCGCATAGCCGTCGAGCCCGCGCTCTTGCGCATCCGAGCGCAGCGCCTCGCGCATGAAGTCCGGCAATCCGGCAAGCTCGGCTTCGCCGTCGAGGCGGAGCATGAAGGCCTGTTCGTCGGCGAGTACATTCTGGCTGAAGGCAGTGCCCAGCGCCGCAAGCCGTTCGATGATCTCGGCAAGCCGCTTCTTCGCTGTAGCGTCGAGCCCAGCGCCCGCTCGCCGGAAGCCGGTATGATAGCGCTCGGTCACGCGGTTCTGTTCGGGCGTGAGCCCCGCCGCATCCCGCATCAGCATATCGACGCGGCGGAACAGATCGGAATTGGTGTTGATCTTGTTCCAGTGGCCGGCGATTTGCGGCGCGATGTCGCGCTCGATCTCGAGCAGCGCATCGTTGCTGTGGGCGCCGACCAGGAGATGGAACACGCTTTCGACCCGATCGAGCGCCCGGCCGGAGAGTTCCAGAGCCGCGATCGTATTGTCGAAGCTCGGCGGGGCCGATTGTCCGGCGATGGCGGCGACCTCGGCCGTATGCTCGGCCAATGCCCGCGCATAGGCGTCGCGGAAATGCGCGGGCGCGATGCGTTCGAACGGCGGCACCTGATCGGGGGTGGCCCAGTCCTCGAAGAACGGATTGGCGGGCGGCTTGGTCTGGGTCATCGGGGGGTCATACCAAATGCGGGGGCTGCCGTGATATATGTCATCCGCGCTAGCCCCCAAGGTAATGCCTAAGGCTAATGTCGAAGCACTAAGGAGAGCCGTCTATGCCCCGTCACGCCCATTATGTGCCGCATGGCGTCATTCCGGCCGTATTGCTGCCGTTCACGGACGATCTCGCGATCGACGAAACGAGCTTCCGCAAGCATCTGGCCGATGTGGCGGCCATCGAGGGGCTTTCCGCCATCACCATCAATGCACACTCGACCGAGGTCGCCTCCTGCAGCTTCGAGGAGCAGCGCCGGGTGCTGGACATTGCCCAGGACGAGATCGGCGGCCGCATGCCGATCGTCAACGGCATTTGGGCCGATGGCAGCCTTGAGGCAGCCCGCATCGCCAAAATGGCGGAGGCAGGCGGCGCCTCGGCGCTCCTGGTGTTTCCGCCGGCGCCGTTCACGCTCGGCCAGTCGCCCGCGATGGCGCTCGAGCATTTCCGGCGTATTGCCGATGCGTCGAGCCTGCCGATCATCGCATTCCAATATCCGCTGGCGACCGGCCAGGGCTATCCGCGCGACACACTCCTGAAGATGATCGAGGAAGTGCCGACCATCCGCGCCATCAAGGACTGGGCCAGCAATGTGCCGCAACACGAGATGCATATCCGCGAGCTGCAGAGCCTCAAGCGGCCGGTCAACGTGCTGACCACCCACAGCGCCTGGCTGTTCAGTTCGCTGGTGCTCGGCTGCAACGGGCTTTTGTCCGGCTCCGGCAGCGTGATTGCGGACCTGCAGTCGGCGCTCTTCCGCGCGGTGAAGGGGAACGACCTCGCCGAGGCGCGGCGGCTGAACGACCGCATCTATCCGCTGGCGAAAGTGTTTTATGCCGAGCCTTGGGCCGACATGCACAACCGCATGAAGGAAGCGCTGGTGCTGCTCGGCCGGCTGCCGCGCGCCGTGGTGCGGCCGCCGCTGGTCAAGCTCAGCCGCGCCGAGGTCGACCGCATCCGCGCGGCCCTTGTCCAGGCCGGCTTCCTGTCGCATAAGTCCGCCCGCGACGCCGCCTGATTGGCTTAAAACGCAGTTAGAACGAGCTCATGGATAAGTCCGCAGCAAGCCGCCGCCCCCGCCGCATTCGCTGGCCGAACGTGCTGACCGTCGTCAGCGCGGCGATCCTGATCAGCGCCGAAGTATTCGGCGCCGCCTTTGCCGGCAGCTGGGCGATCGCCAATCTGTTCGCGCTCGGCACGCTCGGCGCCCGCGTGCTCGACGGGCTCTTCATCGTGCTGGGCATCGTGGTGATGGTGCAATTCGTGCGCGCGGCGCACATCGTCGAGCCGTTCACGGCCGACTGAAGGACGCGCCGCGGCAGCGGCGCACAGATTCTTTTCGCTCTTTACTTTTCGTTAGAACTAAAAAGCTTGCGCATGTAGGCGAAATCGCTTATTTGCGAAATGCCCAATTTCGCACGTGCCTGTGGCCGTGTGTCGATCGGTGGGCATCCGGACAAGAGGCCGGACAGCCGCCTAAGGAAGAGCGCACCTTTCTTGCGCCTACTTCCTTGCTCCAGCGATCGGCAGCCGGAGGCGAAACCGGCAATGCCCGCTCTCCACGGGCGACGCGGCTTAAAGCAACGACGGAAGGGCTTTTTTGGTTACTGCCGGCGCCAATGCCGGGGACACCGAAGAGGCTTGTCCTTCTTTGCCAGCAGTGCGGAACGGGATTTCCCTCATCCGGACCAAGGCAGCAATCACAGTGACGCAAGCGGTTCCGCAATAGCGCGGGGCCGGGCGCGGCACAGGAGGTTCACCTTTGGCGGCTACGCCGCCGGCCGGATTAGGGAGTTTGGTTGAAATGACCACACGCATCCGCGAATTCCTCAAGCATCGCACTGAAGCCGGACCCTGCCTCGTTCTCGACCTCGATGTCGTGCGCGAGAACTATCAGAACTTCGCCAAGGTGCTGCCGGACACCAAGGTGTACTATGCCGTGAAGGCCAACCCGGCGCCGGAAATCCTCAAGCTGCTCGCCGGCCTCGGCTGCTGCTTCGACGTCGCCTCGCTGCCGGAGACCCAGCAGGCCCTTGCCGCCGGCGCCACCCCAGACCGCATCTCCTACGGCAACACCATCAAGAAAGAGACCGAGATCGCCGAAGCCTTCCGGCTCGGGGTGACGCTGTTCGCGGTCGACTGCGAGGCCGAGGTCGAAAAGGTCTCGCGCGCCGCGCCCGGCAGCCGGGTGATCTGCCGCATCCATTGCGACGGCTCCGGCGCCGAGTGGCCGCTGTCGCGCAAATTCGGCTGCGAGCCCGCTTATGCGGCCGATATTCTCGAACACGCCCATAAGAACGGTCTGGTGCCCTACGGCATTTCGTTCCATGTCGGCTCGCAGCAGCACAATGTCGAAGCCTGGGACCGGGCGCTGGCGTCCGCGGCCGCCGTGTTTCGCACCTGCGCCGAGCGCGGCATCGGGCTTTCGATCGTCAATCTCGGCGGCGGCTTCCCGGCCAAATACATCCGCAAGACGCCGAAGCTCGAAAGCTACGGCAAGGCGATCTTCAAGGCGCTGCGCAAGCACTTTGGCAACAACCTGCCGAATACCATCGTCGAGCCCGGCCGCGGTCTTGTCGGCAATGCCGGTGTCATCGAAGCCGAGGTGGTGCTGATCGCCAAGCGCTCGCCCGAAGACGAGGTGCGCTGGGTCTATCTCGACATCGGCAAATTCCATGGCCTTGCCGAGACCATCGGCGAGTCGATCCGCTATCCGATCCGCACCACGCATGATCGCGACGAGATGGCGCCCTGCATCGTCGCCGGTCCGACCTGCGACTCGGTCGACGTGCTGTATGAAAAGACGCCCTATCCGCTGCCGGTGTCGCTCGCCATCGGCGACAAGGTGTTGATCGAGGCCGCAGGCGCCTATACGGCGACCTATTCGTCGGTCGGCTTCAACGGCTACCCGCCGCTGCGGCAATATGTGATCTGACGATCAGGCGAGGTCGATAACACCGGCCTCGCCGCTTTCGCTGCCGAAGGCGAGGAGCGTGCCGTCGAGGCTCCAGGCGAGCGCCGTGACCGGGGCGTTGCCCGGCCGCTTGGCCAGAATCTCGGCGCCGTCTTCGATGCGCACCAACAGCACCAGGCCGTCGTCATAGCCGACGGCGATGATGCTCTGTTTGGGATGACAGGCAACGACGCCGACGCGATGCTCGGACGGCGCCAAGAGCTTCGGCTGCTTGCCCATCGGTCCGTCTTTGCTGCCGAACGGCCACAGGATCAGTTGCGTGGCGCCCGAGGTCGCGAGCCAGTCGCCTCCCGCCGTCCAGCCCACCGAGGTGACGCGCGCCGAATAGCCCGACATGCGCATGTGCTGACGGTCGGCGAGCCGCCAGCCGTGCAGCATCGGTTCCTGCATGGTGGTGACCAGGAAACGGCCATCCGGGCTCACGGTGACGCCGAGATGCGAGCCCTTCCATTCGAGCTTTTCCGCGGGCGCTCCGGTGGCGTTGGGGAACCACAGGGAGGCGCCATTATAATGGGCGATGGCGAGCCGAAAGCCCTTCGGCAGAAAGGCGAGTCCGCCGACAGTCGAGGGCGCGTCGACCTGGCGCGCCCCCTCCTCCCTCCCCCGTGAGCGGGGGAGGTTAGGGTGGGGGAGGACGAAGGCCGTTTTGCCGGCCGACCAGGCGACGGCGCCGTCAGGCCCAAGCGCGACGTGATCGATCCAGCGATGCTTCGCATCGGTCGCCAGTGTCTCGCTGTCGCCCCTGACATCGACGACGATCACTTTGCCGTCGTCGCCGCCGGTCACGATGCGTTCGCCGTCCGTGGCGCTCGCGAGAATAGCGCCGCCATGGATGGTCACGTGCCGCGGCTCGCCCTTCGGGGTCACCAGCACCACCGCCTCTTCGCCGCGAATGAAGACTGCCGTGCGCCCGAGATAATGCGCGGCGACCACGGCGCCGCCTGCCGCGATCGGACGCGTGCGGTCGACGACCGAGATGGTGTCGTTGCGGGTGTCAGTCATGAATGAATATGGCTGTCCGGTTCCCCTCTCCCTTGTGGGGAGGGGTTAGGGGTGGGGGTCGGGAGGTGATGGAAGACCGTCGACGCAAGCGCGTTACCTCACGACCCTCCTCCCCACAAAGGCGGAGGGAGAATTAGGCGATGCAGCTCTCAAAACCTTCGGTGATCTTCTTGCCCGGCAGATTGCGGCCGATGAAGACGATGCGGCTTTCGCGCTTCTCATCCTTGTTCCATGGCCGCTGGTGATCGCCGTCGAGGATCATATGCACGCCTTGGAAGACAAAGCGCTGCTCGTCGTTCTTGAAGGCGAGGATACCCTTCGAGCGCAGGATACTCGGGCCTTCCTTCTGCACCAGATCCTGCACCCAGGGAAAGAACTTGTCCGGGTCGAGCGGCTTGTCGGTTTTCAGCGAAATCGATTGCATGTCTTCGTCGTGATAGTGCTTCAGCCCGCCATGCGAATGGGCTTGGCCGTGATCGTGGTGATGATCGTGACCATGCTCGTGGTCATGCTCGTGATCATGGCCATGCTCATGATCGTGGTCATCGTGCTCCTCGCTTTCGAGGAAGGCCGGTTCGATCTCCAGAATGCGGTCGAGATCGAAAGCGTTGCGGCCTAGGACTTCGTTCAAGGCGATTTGCGCGTGCTCGGTCTTATGCAGCCGGGCGTAGGGATTGATGCCGCGGATGCGGGCTTCGACTTCGCGCAGCTCCGCGGGCGACACCAGATCGGTCTTGTTGATCAGGATGACGTCCGCGAAGGCGATCTGGTTCTTGGCCTCGGGCGCATCCTTGAGCCGGTCATTGAGCCATTTGGCGTCGGCGACCGTCACCACGGCGTCGAGCTTGGTGCGCCGGCCGACATTCTCGTCCATGAAGAAGGTCTGCGCCACCGGCGCCGGGTCGGCGAGGCCGGTGGTCTCGACGATGATGGCGTCGAACTTGCCCTTGCGCCGCATCAGCCCGTCGAGAATGCGCACCAGATCGCCGCGCACGGTGCAGCAGATGCAGCCGTTGTTCATCTCGAACACTTCCTCGTCGGCGCCGACGACGAGGTCGTTGTCGATGCCGATCTCGCCGAATTCGT